>JGI20154J14316_10003363_pt1 | contig 12905 bp, 17 predicted proteins | sample COG_04_FD_14316 | JGI IMG/M metagenome (IMG submission 14316) | reverse complement strand
TTGGACGAGCACTTTTTCCCGGGGTGGCGAGTCTGTACAGATTCGCGTGTCGGTGGAGAGTCCTGTTCCAGATATCGACCAGATGGGTTATGGGCATCACCGAAGATAGTTTTACAATGGGAGTTGGACGAAAAGCAGCATCGAGGTACATCCTACGACTGTGACGAGCGCCGTATATCTGAGTTGTACGACGAGTTTCCAGGGAAGCAGTACGTGGTGGTTCGAGTCAACCCGCACGGCTACAAGGCGCCACCCGGCACAAAGAAACCCTCGCAGGAGGAGCGGAAAGCCTTAATGCTGCGCGTGATGCACGCATGTCTCGAAAAAGAATGGGAGACATCCATCCATGTGGTGTACATGTTTTATTCGGCTGACAATGCGAATATTACGCGCAACATTGACAAGAGCCTACTCTTCGACGCGAAGGACGTGGACGCCTTTTGTGGAGGTCATCCAAATTTGTAGTCACATGAGCAACTCGAACGCAATATCAAAATATTGAACTTTTCATAACTTATAGAGTATTCTTGTATTGTGATTTACCTTTGGTATGAATTATAAAAAATATTGTAGTTATAAAATTATTGTAAGATTATTGTTTTAATTTATCTGCGAAGGGATTGACTTCCGTGTACATTTCTAGAGCCGCCCCACACAACAGCTGGACCATTATTTACAATGTTTGCATTTCCTTGCCTGACAGGGAAGCCAATGACCCTGTTCACATTGTTTCACCCTTTTATGTTTCTTTTGAACAGGGACAGGGGGAGAAGATATCAGTCGACCCCTTGGTGTCAAAATGACCATCGGGATTGTGGTTCCGTTAAATATCCAAGTTTGTGTGAGAATGTTCCACTCCCAGACATCATTGCCGGGCATCGCGATGCCCGATGTCCACCCATACGCAAAAATTTGCCGCATCATCTCATGCAACAGTATTGGCACAATCCCGTCCACACTCTTCATACCAAAAATGGGACAATACCTTTTTTTGCCAAGGAATTCATCCGTATTTTCCAGAATCTGGAAATTGCTAATGGGTACCAGACAATGATGCTTGTCGATGGCCGCCCAGACTTCATTGTTGATTTGGTGGACTAAGATGTACTCGGAACCGTTTAGAATCGCATGCGAGTACGATTGCACGAGTCGTTCCTCTGTCTCGGGCTCTAGATTCGATTCTTCGGTGTGTGTGTTCATTTGATTGAATTGTGGGTTGTGCAATAGTTATTCTTGGTACTGGAATTGTTTTCGAAGACTTTGAATAGAACAAAGTCTTCAAAAAGAATGTCTTGGCCCGATTGCTTCTTCATTTCAGTCCTTCATACTTGGGGGCCGTGTCGCACAGACAACAACAACAGAGTAGATAGAAGAGTTGGCAGATTCTTTTGTAGCAGTTGCGACAGGGCGCACATGTCAAGCATCCAAGTACGGATTCGATGCACCACCATATCAAAATGAGAATGAAAATCCCCGCGCCGATAAAGAAGATGGACCAGTCGGGCAATTGCAGAGTGTCGATTCTCATTTCTATTTCGCGTGGCAATTAAATACTTTGATTTCGTTTCGTTTCGAAAGTGATGCGCAAGCGTCCACATGAAGTCAATGACTGATTACAACACGTTTTTGAACAAGAGCCATGCGTTACGCTTGGTTGACCGTCGATTGTCACACGTGCCAGCTGGGTCTTATCCATCCAATCAGGCTTCTCGCACTCAAATGCGCGGCCGTATTAATCGTCTGGACGCCCAACGCTTGGATAAAAAATACTGGGCGGTGCTCGCTGGCGTGACGACAGACGCCCTTCGAGCTGCGCCGACTAGAAAAAAAAGGAAACATTAGGAATATGATTTTACAAATAAATAGTATATTAAGAGGCTTATTCTATCTAAAATGCAAGATAAAACGAAAGCTAAATTTTCTACCTTTTCTACTTTTGTATTGCCAAGAGTTGATAGTGTCGAACCCGGAGAATCGAAAGAATCCATTGATTCTCTTATGCGTACAGCTTATGCAAGTTGGAGTAAGAAATGTCGTGTCAGTAACATTCCAACAACGCCTGCTTATGACGTTGTTGGCCTATTGTCTGTCCTACACCCCGAAAAATTTGATATTTCAGATGGTGTCATGACACTCAAACAAAAATTTCGCCACCCCACCGGGTTTCAAGGCGCCGATTATTCAAGTGAATTACCCGCGAAGAATCTTATCGTGTTGACCGATTTTGGAGAAGAATGCGACGATGAAGTGACCAGTTTGCTAGTTCCCGATTCGGCCAAACTGGTCTTTACAGATGAAGAGCATTTTGACAAAAATGTTGCGAAATACCGCGAATTCGGCGGCAAATGCAAAGTACATCATGTCTCCGAATTGGCCGGCTTGTTTGAAAAACACAACAATGTCGTCTTACAAATAGGGCCTGTGCATGAACACCCACACGGTGTAATCGATGTGTCCACTCAAAAGTACGACTGGTATTTGGTCGGTACAATCGGAGGAACGTTAAATAGTAAAGGAGATGCCCAGAAAAATGCCGAACATCTCAGAGATTCGGCACAGTCGGCATATATCGTCGACACTGCCCGTGGCAAGGGGGCGTTCCCATTTACGTATAACCAGTTAACCGCTGCGTTAAAAGGCCGCATTACGGACAAGCAGCTCGAAAAAATTGCGGAGCATGTTATTAAAATCGGCTGGCGCAATACCGTTGGACGTGCCAATCCATTTGTCGGGAAGTTTATTGCACATTTGGTCGTAAAAAATGTAGGAGCAAACTATAAGACAGTAGACACTGTACTACGTGCTTGTCTTAGTCCCGAAGAAATTGCGAAAGTACTACGTGCTTGTCTTAGTCCCGAAGAAATTGCGAAAGAACCATGGGCAACCGCAACCGCCAGCAAGTTGGCCAAAACCGCCAGCAAGTTGGCCAAAAACTATCTCAAACGATTGCAAACGACAGCACCGGACTTGTTAGACCCTGACTACGACGAATTAGACGATGGCACATTTAAATTAATTAAATTAAAAGGCTCTACAGAAGATATAACTGAAGATGGAGTACAATTCGGAGTTCCACATACAAATGTTAAGCCGCAGAAGCTTCGTTTGCTGGTAGACAAAGAAGGAAACACAAACTCGGTGGCCGGTGTAAAAGCAAACCAGATTGTTGAAGGCTACACGTTTATTTTGGTCGTACTCAACCATTTATTCGGTGTTCCGATTGAATTTTTTGAATCGGGACAGCCCGGTAAATGGCAACCCCAGTGGGAAAATCCCGGAGGGGTGCCAGAACACCCAAATCCCGGAGGGGTGCCAGAACACCCATTTGTAAAAACTATATAAACAACCTGTGAGTGAACGAGCGAAAAAATTTATGGAATGAAATGCGGAATGGGTGACATTTATTTTAAAAATGACGGGAATCTGTATCTTGATATGTGTTTAAATATTCTTTTAACTTTTCTATAAAGGGAGCAAATACTGGTTTAATAGGGACCAAATTGTCTACAATTTCGCTGTTGTTGTAGGCTTTAAATGAAAAATAGACGGTACGCGTTGCAGCAGGTGAATACCTTTCTTGGTCTCCCAACTTTATGAGCATTTTATCATTATTGTGAGTAATTGTTAATAAGAACGGTAAAAAACGATATTTCCGATTGTCTGTATTCGTGGGCTGTATCATGTTATCCGACGGGAGAGTTTCATGTAGGGTATCCGTTGCTTGTTGGACTTTAATCCCAAAGTCTTGAAACAGATGTTCTTTTAGTAAAAGGGCAATGATAGCAACGGCTTGGATAAACGTCCAATCACCCTCCATATTAACAATACAACGAAAAATTCGTTCAGACATTTTTTGATTTAATGTCCACATTTCCACTGGTTTTTCGGCCCCCAAATTCATTTGTAACACGCGTACAGCCCAACTTAGAGCACCATCGCTAAATATTTTTGCCAAAAATTCTTGTATGATTTTTCCTGATTCCTTTGATTCCTCTATTTCCTCAAAGTGATTAGCTTGACGACATTCAGCATAGTCCATTAACACTTGTAAAGAGTTTGGATTCACATTTACATCTATTATAGGGTTCTTGAAGTTGAGCGCGGCTTTAAGAAAATCAGACATAGTAAATATTGGATTAGTTTTATAAACTATAATATGAGTCCCCCTGGCATTTATTGTGATTTTCTGTTCATTGGGATGTAGTTGAATATATGTTGCCATTTGTTTGGCGGAGCCGAGGGTATTATATAGTAAATATTTTGCGACAAAAATAGCCAACCTGTGAGCGAAAATAGTTTGAGATTTTTTTCGTCCTCTTTGATACAAAAAGCCCAAAGAATTGGTCATTTTTTTTTGGTCCCGGCTCCTGGGGGGCCGCCGCCTACCCTGTGACCATCCGCCACACTTTGTATTCCACGTTTTACCAAATGACTGACTATCGAGAATGTTGGCGCAAGAAGGCGACCGAAATAAAGAAGAACCGTATTGATTTGCCCGTAACCTCCCATAAAGGATACTATATTTTTAACTGTAATTTACCTGAAACTTCGACTTGGGTTCTAAGGGCGTCTTCTTTCGGCCACTGTAAGCGGTTCGATTGCGGGGCTTCCCAACTGTCACTTTTTTGATTTAGAATTTGATTTTGGGAAAAAAGCCATCGACAAAAAACCCGTTCTGTTTCACTTTGATGTTGGTACACTCTCCATAATAATATGCTCGTCCGTTGAGCCAAAATGCGAATGGTGTGGTGTGGGAAACCTTACCCTCGACAATTCCGAAGTGGCGATGATGGCGATGATGGTGAAACTTGATTGAATCCCCTACTCGTATTTGCCGACCTTTACCTCCCCAATACTTATGGATATATTCTTCCTTAGAAGAATCTATTAATTGTTCTTTATCTTCTTGAAAAAATGTGTCCTCCAAATCTGGAGCAGTGGCCTTTAACCGAGTCTGATTCTGATTAATTCCGTTGAGGCCATTGAGTCTGAAGACTTCCCGCTCATCAGAGTCACCTTTTGCATCCGCCTTAATATTTATACGTATGATTTTGTAAATCGTACCAGAAATTATAGCTTTCTTATACCCTAACCCATCCCGATTTATCTTTCTTTTTTTTCTTTCTTGGTTCAGCAGGAACGAATTGTGACATATTTATTTGCAAATATTAGAACTATATTTATACTGTTAAAAACTGACCCGGCCACTGTAGATACAAGCTAACTTTACATTTGGCGGCAACGCCAAAATTATTGTATATGACATGACGGCGACGGCGGTGGTGGTCTACGTTGTGGCTGTTCCTGATTATCCCACTGTTCCTCCCATTTTTCTTCCCAAGCATGATTTTTAAAATCTTTGTCAAACTTCTTTTTCTTTACTTTTAATTTCTGCCCTTTCCCATCCTTAAAAACATACTCGCCTTTTATTAACTCTGTACATTTCCATATGTTATGAGGTCGGCCTGAATACCACCAATATTTACCAACAACAAGTTTAAAATCAATTGAAACATCGTAAGAGTTTACAGGCATTTGGCTATTATTTCAAGCTATTTATATAGTTGAAATACCCGAAACATTTCGGAATCTAAAGGGAGAGCGTATTGAATGGGTGTTCGATAGCGAAAATGCCATTGTAGATTGTAAAAAAATATACAGTAAGTAATAGAGTATGATTTAATGTTTTGTAATCATCACTGAGCTAGAATGAAAATTTTAATGAGAATATATATACTATTGACTTCTGAAATTCTGGAAGAAGCTGCACCAGAAATCACATACGAATGGTCCAAGAACCCATCTGAACTTTTGTTTTCAATTTGAAGTATCAAAGTTGAAAATATATCAGAAGCAAGGGAAGAGTGAAACAAAACCTAAAACCACTTGTGCGGTATATTTTTTGTCCATATATAAGTAGGTATTTCAATACAAAATGATTAGCACATTTGTAAAACGTAAAGCACTGGAGGAACAAGAAGTAGCACTGACATTGCTTTCAAACAAAGTAGCTAAAATAGACTCTAAAATTGATGGCTTTGCAGATACAGTACAAGATGCCACAAGTGGTGCACAATTATCTACCATACAAGATGCATTATCTCAATGTTATGGTAATCTAGAGAAATTACAAAATACAGAAATTGATGCGATTGTGACCGGGAAAAATACAACAAGAACATTAAAAAAACGGTTATCAAACAGAACAGTAACTCTTTTAGACACAATAGAAGATTTGGTAACTAAAATTAAGATTCGTAGAAAAAATAGGAATCATCACTGAGCTAGAATGAAACCGTATAAAAGGCCGAACAAAATAAAGAATGTCTACTCTTCAAAAACGTTTGGACGAGACCTTAAAACAACTCGCCTCTTTTGAGCAGCAAATGGGTGAAATTCAAGTCATGCCTGTTAAAACGCAGTTGGACAGAACCAAAAAGAATTTGACGGCCGAAAAATTACACGTGCGCATTCTAAAACACATGCTAGACAGTTGCAAAGATGCGCGAGAAAAGGTACAAGCTGAATTTGCAAAGCTGTTGGCGGCGGTGGAATCCTTGCGCGAACTTATATTTTAATACATTGTTTCTTGCAGAATGCATACACTATTAATGTCGCGTTTTGATATCGTTTTTATTAGCATGACATCGTCCAACGATACTTTTTTGATGAGCTTAACACTCCGTCGATTAATGTTGACACGACTTGGACAATTGGAAACCAAAGCCAAGCAAAAATACAATAGTATAAAAAAATGACAGTTATGTACACCCACCGGGATTGTATATAACGGGTACAATATTGTGCCTCGACCTGTTCACCTAGTCAAAGGAATCGAGCGATTCATCCTTATTGGACAGATTGCGGACCTCGAATCTACAAATACTCTCTTCCAAACGCGTTATATGACCCATGCACGTTGATATTTTCAACATGAGACTTCGAATCCAGTCGTGTGCCTCCTCCAAATTATCTGGAAGATTCTCCGCATCCAGTAGATTTGCCACCGACGACTTCTCTTTTGTATCTCCATTCTGTTGTGTTTGTAAGGAAGACATGATACGGAACATCTCACTGCTTCATATATACTTGCGTCTGACAATTATCCGAAATCCACTGCGCCCCCACAAATCTCACCGACACTGTCTCTTTGCGGAACGTGTTTCATTGTTCGAGATATATATTTTCTGAGTATACCAGGCTATGGTGTCACCCTCCATTTTTGGAACAATGGATGCGACAATCACATCGTCCAATCGTGCCCTTTTCGCTCCAATAATACAAATGCAACCATCCCATGCGATTTTGCCCATGCATTGGTGCAAAGCTTGCACCGCTTCCACAAACAATTTTGTTTTTTCGTTCTCAATCTCAACTCGAACGACCGCGCCCTGCACCTGCGCAACACAAAGTGCGGGTGTTTTCACAACAAACGAATCGTGCAAAGGCACCACGAGTTGATTCGCCTTCAAATCTTCCCACGACCATGGTTTTCGAATCACAAAAGGCTGACCTCCAAATGTACAAATATCAATGCCACTTGAAAAATGAGCTCGCCAACCGAACGAACCACTTTCTTCCGACTCCGATAACGACCATTTCATCGAAACCTTGACACGCGCCTCCTCTTGCAACAACACGTGTCCGGTGATTTCCTCACCACGATGAAAAAGATTGAGATATTCCTTTTTTTTGCCTCTTCGTGAGTACGCGTGTGCTTCGAGTGAAAGCATTGGGGGTTTATTGCAAAGCCTCCAGAATTCATCGAACGTGTCCAGATGTTTGGACACCATTGGCAGCAATTTTTGCTCCCATGCGAGTTGTGAGGCCTGTTTCAGTTGTTCCAACATCTGTCTCTTCCACTCCTTTGGTACATCCAGTGTGAGAGCATGTGTCGGATGAACGAACGAATTCACACTGGATGAGAGCACACGACATTCTGGAGTCACCACCTTCCATTCCGCACCATTGCAATAGAAATAAAGACTGCTGCCAAAGAGCCGAGCGGAGTCGGGTGGGGTGTCCGGTTCGGTAAATCCTTTGTCTTGAAGATATCCCATTGGATTGTCTAAATCATGAAACACGGAGCGTTTTAATTGATGGATGTCCATTCTGTTGTGGTCTGTTGGGTCTGAATAAATCCATCTACACTTATCAGTAACTTATGCTATTTAAAGCAATGACTTCCAGTTATCTCTTCGTTTCATGAATGTTGTTCGAACGTTTCGTTTTTGTTCTCTACATCTTATTCAGTTATAGTTGGTTCCTATTGGGCACCTTGTACAACACACCGGTTCGATATGTGCCCATCATCGCTTTGTTTTTCTCGCTCTGCTCCATTGTGATAGTCACGCTCTTTCAGCTGCAACGTTTGGCGCGACGCCAATCGATGTCCAATTCGGATAGGTGGGCCACCATAGCCTGGTCTCTGGTCCACATCATGCTCTCTCTGTGTTTATTCGCCGATGCTCTGGAGTTGACGAACATACTTGTGATATTTTGTATAATAGCAATTATCATCACCGTTGTGATTGCAACTGTTGCCACGTGTGCTTGTTATGTCATTATATTAGACAGTGATGATTGGCGACCGCATGTGCATTTGGCATGCATTTGTTTTTGGATGTTGATTCAATTCATGACATTGCGTCTGCCAATCGATGAATTTCAATATGTCACTGTCATTCCGGTGGTACTGATGTGGGTGTTGCGCATGTGTGAACATTTCGAGACCACAATCACGAGGAATGCGGTGCTGGAATGTTCGTTGTTTGTAGTGGTGATTCTATTGCATGTGCTTTTGAACACGGGTCTGTTGTCGGCGCCGGTCTTTTACTGGGGGGTGGTGTCGACTGTCTGTGCTCTCATTTTAACAGGTCGACATCTCCAAGAACTGTTGACTGTGATTGTCTTGCCTTTTTTCGTACTGGTATTGGGCCTGTATCTCGGTTTTTATAGGATGCGGGGAATCCCCACACGCAATAATTTGAGAGAGATTCTACGCATGTACGACGAAATGACCTCGCACGAGTTAGTGTTGACTTTGGACGGTTCCGACGACGAAGATAATTGGGATGAGCGTTTGTAACAGTCAGGCGATTTCACAGTCAGGCTTGGAGTCGAGCCTTGTCGGTTGTAAAGTAAATATAAGAAATCATAGTAAATATCGATAGGAATAATCGCACGGGTCAAGAAGACATGCGGGTTTCAATGTGTCAATGACAACCATTCTTATCGACCATCCGATTCAATGCATTACCATCATTCTGTAGAATATCCAATTCATCCAATTTCAACAGTATCAACTTCTTTCGACCAATGGGGCCAGACAGACGCTTGATATGTCAATAAAAAATTGTAGAATAAAGTAATGCTCAGAAACAAGATGCACACAATGAGAAACACGTTGCGATTCATATGGGAACATCTCCCGTCTCTTATATATGAGACAGGACCATTGTAGAACATTGTATCTGAATATGTATGAAAAATAAAACGTTTTATCTAGTCGAGTTCTACTACACTGCTATTGTTAAAGCTCGTTTGAAAGGCGTTGCCGCCACCAAAAAAGATGGGGAGATTCTGTGATGACGGAACCCACGTCCCAAGTGTCGTCGTGTACCCAATTCATGGGGTGCGCTTCGAATCTAAATGTCTGTTGGATGTTTTCATTTGGACAGAGAGGATTTTCTGTTCGAAGTTGGAACATTTTCTGATTGTGTGCAACGTGTTCGGCATCCTTTTTCAGTTGATTTATGTAATATTGGTCCAGCTCGTCACAACCACCCAATATGTTAAATGTTTCGGAGAGTTCTAACACATCACGAACATATCCCGTTCGCAAAAAGTTGAGACATTCTAAAAATCTCATTCTTGGGATTTGAAAATTAGAAAGAAATGTCAGCCGCCCACACTCGTCCAACTCGGGCGGTGCAAAGTCTTCGCACAACCCCATGAATCGTGCCCACATGGGAGGGTACGTTGTAAGAGAATTGGTATCCAATGCAACACAAGCACCGTCGGAACATAGAATATGGACCATGTTCACATTTTCATTCATTGTCACCGGCATTTGTTCATACATCATTGCTCCGTTCTTTCCAAATGTATCTTTCTTTTAAATCATTCCTTAACTATCTGGATTTATGCGTTTGAGTATAACAGAGCCGTCCCGCTCGTTGCTGTATGTTCTCTGTTTTACTAGCAATCATTGCCAGCACTTCTCTCAATTTGCTAATGGGATTTGTCTCCTCGAAATATACATACGACGTTTCATTTGTCTTGTTAATGGTTGAAACTTGGAAGTTGCTCATCTGTTCCATAGGCATGCGAGTCATTTCGAACGAATCACACTTTCAAATACGATGGGGTTTTGCAGTGAACGCGTTGTTGTATGTCATCGTCAATGCATTGACACACCACATCGCCATTCTAGTACCCTCCGCACTTTACAATGTCTTGATTCAACACAAACTACTCTGGGTTGTCCTTTTCTCAATTCTTATTTTGAAGCGTCGGTTTTCCAAACAACAATATCTGTCATTGGTGTTGATTCTTTCCGGATGCGTCCTGCTCAAATTGACCGACACGACCGCCGCCATCTCAGACATTGGTCTTGTACTGATTGTTTTACAAGGAATCTGTTCATCGTTGTCTTCCGTTTGGATAGAAAAGATGATGAAGAATCAAGAGAGACCGCACATATCGGACGATGAGAAAAAGCAAAAATTGTACTGGTTTTTGAACGATTCGTTCCAAATGTATGCCTTTGGTATTCCCATCTATCTCATGGGCAATTATACGACAACTGTCTCGGCCGTCAATATCCCCATTCACCTCTCTTTCGCTATGATAGCACTCTCGGTCACGAATGGATTGGCGTTGGGTGCTGTTTTCGTCTATCATTCGTCTGTGGTACGGTCCATGGTCTCGGCGGTAGTCATTTTACTACTGGCATTTGAAAGGGGCGTTTACACACCGGATATTGTGGTCGGAATTGCACTGGTTCTCCTGGGAGTCGTTGTGTGGACCAGTCATTTCCATCTCCGAACCTAAAAGCTGTCCCGTCTTGATAGTTCTTCACAATCTCAATCAAATCTGGTCTGGAAATCTATTGCGTCACTTTGGACAAAATATAAATCAATGCAAATGGACCGGAAATCGGATATCAAACGTTGTTTCTCCTCCTCGTTAGACACTACCGCCGTTATTTCTCCAATGTTTTTCGGTATGATTTCCCTAAAGCTTTAGAGATTCGTTGCGTATTATTTTGACATACTTTGCACATGTTCAATAAAAGATTGGACCAAATCTAAGTCTATTATAGGCAATATGGAGGAAAAAGTTGAATTCAGTTGGGTCGAAAGAAAAAAAGAGATGCAGCGGTTCGTAGAACAACTAAACAACCCTAATAACGAGTTGTACTCCAACACCGTTCCAAACAATGAACTCTCCGGCGCACTTTCAACAAAGAGACAATGGTGGTTGGATTTGTGTCAAGAAAGAGACAAAATCATTTCGGTCCAACAAAGAGAAAAAATCATTTCGGACATGACTGTTCTGGCATCGGCCCTGCTCCAGAAATTAGAGGTTCTAATCGAAATGAAAGCAGTCGAAATATGCAATGAAGGTGTTACCACTGTTTCGCTTCCGTGGCTCCTTGACGCCAATACTCTTCTTGACGACATCTGGACCCCTGACGGTCAGCGATGGTGCACGAAATGCCTCGTCACACAACCGGAGAATCAGTATCTATTTCACACGGAAAAAAAATTCTCAGCGCACTGTCTAACGTGTCGTTCGGTTCCCTGTGGACATTGCAGCAAAGGTTACACTATCGCCCCCTTTAAGTGTTGTTCACGATGTCGCAGAATTCGGAATGAGAGCAGAAAGCGCAAACGTGACCAGATACCAGATATTCCAGACGGCCAAATGCACTGCACTGCGTGTTGGAAAGTTTGGCCTGAGAATCATTTTCAAGGACTGCACGTCGGACGGACAACGAAAAACTGCCAAAATTGTAGGTCAATAAATCAACGCCAAAGGGAAAATCCAAACACAGCCGTAAACCAATGTCGGCAACTGTTCTTGGATTGGAAAAAAGCCCACAGGTGCAAACACTGTGGCACAAACCAGCACATTGAAGCAGACCACTTGCGCGACAAAGTAAAGAACTGCAGTTACTACCCTTACTGGGCATCAAACGGCGGTACAGAAGCACTTAAGGCAGAACTCGCCAAATGTCAAGCACTGTGTCGGTTCTGCCACCGCCTGAAGAGTGCAAAAGAGCGTGGTACAAATGCTTCCGGTCAAGTCCGGCGGAAACGGAAAATCGTCAACGCCGAAAAGCTGCGTGTTGGTGCTTGTCAACGAGGGTGTGGACGCAAGGTGACGGCAGAGAATCTCACTGCTTTTGATTGGGCCCACATGGACCGTTCTACAAAGACCACTAACATCTCCACTCTGTGTATGAAGTCGAAGAAGGCCTACTTCAAGAAGCAATGGCCAATCGAGAGACTCAAGTGTGAGTTGCTGTGCTGTATGTGCCACAAAACAGAGACAGATGAAGAAAATAAAATCATGTCTCAATCGTTGGATGTGTAACATATTCCATATTATGACTAAAGCAAATGAAGATGTAATTTTATATTATTTAGCCATGAATACAAACTCACCATTTTGGACAACAAATCTGTGTTGGATTTCGTTTCCCCTTTTGGCCGTTGCTACTTGATTACCCTCCTCATCTTGTGACCAAAAGACAAACGTTTGCGTTTTATAATAATCGGAACACCTTTTATTCCCTCGCTGCCACCCTCCACACATATGACGCCACGTCTTGCTGTAAGTGCGGTCTAAATATTCTTCATGTGCCGATGCCATCAAATACGGACCAAACGGCACGT
>JGI20154J14316_10003358_pt1 | contig 12909 bp, 12 predicted proteins | sample COG_04_FD_14316 | JGI IMG/M metagenome (IMG submission 14316) | reverse complement strand
AAAAGGTACCTTTACCGAACATCTATGAGCATTTTCAATGATTAAAAAAGCAACTAAAAACACCGCTACCAAGACGCCCAAAACGCCTGTTTTTGCATTTCTAAAAACAAGGCAGTCTCAAACCATTATTGCATCGTTTTTAATTTTATTTGCCTGCTTTCTAGCCATTGCTTTTGTATCCTTCTTTTTTAATTGGCAAGAAGATCAAAGTACGCTTACCCAACTTACCAATAAAAAAGTATTGAGTAAGAACCTTCTTGGCAAAATCGGTGCAAATCTGAGTCACTTTTTCATTTATAAAGGTTTTGGGATCGGCGCATTTATCCTTGCTTTTCAATTAGGAATTTCGGGGTTGTATTTAATTTTTCAAAAGAAAATTAGTAAAATTATCGTTTCCTGGAACTGGGGATTGTTAAAGATGCTTTGGATTTCCATTGCTTTTGGTTTTATGGACGCTTCCTCTGCCCTTCTCTCAGGAACCATTGGATATGAAGTAAATGATTATCTACAACGCTTTTTAGGAAAAACAGGTTTGGCCATCGTTTTAACCTTCTTTTTAATTACCTATTTAGCCATCCGTTACAAATTAACAGCAGATCGGTTTGTTGAAAAACTCAGAGAAAGAAATGCTAAAAAGGCGGCGTTTAAAACTGCAACCGATGAAACCGCACCAATTCTTTCAGAAGAAACAGATGCTATAACCAATGATCTAGTAACTGAAGACCCATTGAAATCTGAATTTGAATTGTCTTTAGAAAATCTACAACCCACCATTTCAAAACATTCTGAGCCCGTTACCAAAACGGAAGAAATCGTATTGAATGTGGAAGAGAAAAAAAGCCCTTCCATTGAGGTGGAAGTACCTTCTTTAGAAATTGAAGTTGAAGAAATAGAAGAAGAAAAGAGCGTTGCAGAGAATTTATCCGATAAAATTGTAAAAGATTTTGGTGAATTTGATCCAACGCTAGAATTGTCAAATTTTAAATTCCCAACCTTCAACCTCTTAAAGCAATACAACGAAACCATTTCTATAGATCCCGAAGAATTAGAAGCGAATAAGAATCGGATTGTTGAAACATTAAAAAATTACAAGATTGGGATTGTCGAAATTAAAGCAACCGTAGGCCCTACAATTACCTTATATGAAATTGTACCCGATGCTGGAATTCGAATTTCAAAAATCAAAAACTTAGAAGATGATATTGCTTTGTCTTTATCTGCATTAGGAATTCGTATCATAGCACCCATCCCAGGGAAAGGAACCATTGGTATTGAAGTACCCAATAAAAAAGCAACCATTGTATCCATGCATTCTGTGATCGCATCTAAGAAGTTTCAAGAGTCAACCATGGAGTTGCCCATTGCATTGGGAAAAACAATTTCAAATGAAACCTTTGTTGTCGATTTGGCAAAAATGCCACACCTACTAATGGCAGGAGCTACCGGGCAAGGAAAATCGGTAGGATTGAATGCCGTATTAACATCGCTGCTCTATAAAAAACACCCAGCAGAAGTAAAGTTTGTTTTGGTAGATCCAAAGAAAGTAGAACTGACTTTGTTCAATAAAATTGAACGCCACTATTTGGCAAAATTACCCGACGCAGAAGAAGCGATCATTACAGATACCACAAAAGTAGTTCACACCTTAAATTCGTTGTGTACCGAAATGGACAATCGTTATGATTTGCTAAAAAATGCTATGGTTCGGAATATCAAAGAATACAATGCAAAATTCAAAGCACGAAAATTAAACCCAAATGACGGACATCAATTTTTACCGTATATTGTTTTGGTGATTGATGAATTTGCGGATTTAATAATGACTGCCGGAAAAGAAGTAGAAACCCCCATTGCACGTCTGGCACAGTTGGCAAGGGCTATTGGAATTCATTTAATCGTTGCTACACAAAGACCGTCCGTAAATGTAATTACAGGAATTATTAAGGCGAATTTTCCCGCGAGAATTGCCTTTAGAGTAACTTCAAAAATAGATTCCAGAACGATCTTAGATGCTGGTGGTGCCGATCAATTGATTGGTCGTGGAGATTTATTATATACCAATGGAAATGATATTAATCGTATTCAGTGTGCCTTTGTAGACACACCAGAGGTTGAAAAAATTACGGATTTTATTGGTTCGCAAAGAGCCTATGCAGAAGCACATCTATTACCAGAATACATTGATGATGAAAGTGGCACTACTGTTGATATAGACATCGCAGACCGTGACAAACTCTTTAGAGAGGCTGCTGAAATTATTATAATTGCGCAACAAGGTTCCGCTTCTTTATTGCAAAGAAAATTAAAATTAGGATATAACAGGGCGGGTAGATTAATAGACCAATTGGAAGCTGCAGGCATTGTTGGTGGATTTGAAGGCAGCAAAGCTAGACAGGTGCTATTGACAGACTTATCGGCATTAGATCAACTCTTAGAAAACGAGAAGAATATATAACACGCTTTAAATAGAGCTATTAAATTTTATTAATGAAGAATTTTGGAATCGTAGTAATCAGTTTATTCATGACCTTACACGCTTTGGGGCAAAGTACCGAAGATGCAAAATTGCTTTTGGACGCTGTAGCATCAAAGATGGAGGGCTATGAAAATATGGAGATTAAATTTAGTCAAACATTAGTCAATGAAGATGCTGGCATTTATGATGGAGACGAAGCTCCTATTGTTGGAAAAATTATACTTCAACAAGAAAAATACAATTTGGAATACTTAGGAAACACATTTCTTTTTAACGGATTTACAATGTATGTAATTAACGAAGAAGAAAAAGAAATTACGGTTTCAAAGGGAGATATTGATGGAGAAGATGGTTTTATTTACCCATCAAAATTAGCTTCGTTTTACAAAGAAGGATATACCTATACAATGGGTAAAGTTATACAGAAAAACGGACGCAACCTTCAGTTTGTCAACCTATTTCCAATGGACAATACATCCAACATTATAAAAGTAGAGTTGGTAATTGACCTGAAGACTAAACATATTTATCAGTTAATTCAAACTGGTGAAAACGGCTCTAAAACCACCTTTACCATTACCACATTTATCCCCAATCAAAAATTACCAGAAAAAATATTTTCTTTCGATACCCAAAAGTATTCTGAAAAAAATGGATATACAATAGATTAACCCTCAATTAACAGAAAATTAGTAGCATCTTATCGTTTAAGAAACTACTTTTGCATGGATGAAAATTCTTGATAGATACATACTCAAAAGTTTTTTAGTACCTTTTTTCGCGACTTTTCTAATTGTCTTATTTGTCTTGGTCATGCAAGCATTGTGGCAAACGTTTGAAAACATTGCTGGCAAGGGCATCAGTTTGGCTTTCATCTTTAAATTTTTATACTATACTGCCTTAATGATCATTCCACAGGCATTGCCAATTGGAGTGCTCCTCTCTTCGATTATGGCATTGGGGAGTTTGGGTGAAAACTATGAGTTTGCCGCTGCAAAATCTGCAGGAGTCTCTCTTCAAAGACTCGTAAGGCCATTGGCAATTTTAGCGATCTTTTTGAGTGGAATTAACTTCTTGTTTTTAAATAACGTATATCCATATGCAGTATTTAAGCAATTAAACTTAAAACAGAATATCAAAAAGAAACAGCCAGCAATGGCATTAATACCCGGAAGTTTTAATACCGAAATCCCTAATTATCAAATAAAATTTGAAGAAAAATATGGGGAAGAAGAAAACTTGCTGAAGAAGGTTTTAATTTATGAGCTTAAAAGCAGAAAAGGAAATCAAAAGGTAATTACTGCAGAAAGAGGTAAAATTGTTTCAGAAGAAGGAAGTAAGTATATGACCTTCATTCTATACAATGGCAATTATTATGAAGAGCATATTAAATCAGGATCATCTCTTATAAAAAGGAAGCGAATGCCTTCATCGAATGCTACTTTTAAAGAATACGAAATGAATATTGATATCTCTTCATTGTCCCAAGAAGATTTAGATGATGAAAAGTACAAAGGACGTCATAACATGCTCAGCATTCAACAGATTAATGATACACTGCCCGATTTAAAAAACAATTATGACGAATATGTGGGCTTAAGAACCAAAAGTTTGAATTCAATTCTGAAAGTTAAAAAGCTATACGCATATCAAGATTCACTAAAGACTAAAAAAATTGCATCCAATCTATTAGAGAATTTTAATTTAAATAATAAAATTAATATTCTCAACAATGCAATTGCGGTTACAAGTAGAGCAGAAAATAATATAAAATCGAACACCAATAATTTCAAATTCAAAAGGAAGAATTTAAATCTCTACGATACCGAATTTTACAATCGAATTGCTTTTTCGTTGTCTTGCTTATTATTGTTTTTTATTGGAGCTCCTTTAGGATCTATAATAAGAAAAGGAGGCTTTGGATTGCCTATGATATTAGCAATATCCATCTATGTCACTTATTTTTTCAGTAATACATTTGGTAAAAATTTAGCAGAAGAAAGCACTGTTAGCTCCTTTTTAGGAGGTTGGATAGCCATCTTAATAATGCTACCGATAGCAATTTTACTAACAAGAAGAGCTACCAGAGACAAAGGACTCTTTAATATTGATGTTTTTACACAACCAATTATTCACTTTTTTAAGAAATTTACGTCCAAACACACACACTTAATATGACCCCTATCAAAACACAGAGTAACACACAATTAGATTCGATAGAAGCTGCTATTGAGGACATAAAAAATGGAAAAGTAATCATTGTCGTAGATGATGAGAACAGAGAGAATGAAGGTGATTTTTTGGCAGCAGCTGAAATGGCAACTCCAGAAATGGTGAACTTTATGGCAACGCATGGGCGTGGATTAATTTGCACACCACTGACCGAAAATCGATGTAAAGAATTAGGTTTGGGAATGATGGTACAAAACAATACGGACCCCATGGAAACCGCTTTTACCGTTTCGGTAGACCTCCGTGGAAAAGGAGTAACTACTGGTATTTCTGCAGCAGATAGAGCACTTACTATAAAAGCATTGGTTGACAAAGAAACAAAACCAACTGACCTCGCAAGACCAGGGCATATATTCCCCCTAAAAGCAAAAGAAGGAGGTGTATTGCGAAGAACAGGACATACTGAAGCAGCCATAGATTTTGCACGCTTGGCAGGCTTAGAACCCGCTGGAGTGATTGTAGAAATCATGAATGAAGATGGAACCATGGCGCGCCTACCTCAACTGTTAAAAGTTGCCGAAAAATTTGATATTAAAATTGTTTCTATTGAAGATTTAGTCGCTTACAGAATGGAGCATGATTCTTTGATTGAAAAGAAAGAAGATTTTCAATTAGAAACTCGTTTTGGTGAATTTCGTGTAAGAGCCTATCAACAAACCACCAACAATCAAGTACATTTAGCCTTAACTAAAGGAACTTGGTCCAAAGAGGAGGCGATTTTAACACGCGTAAATTCGACGTTAGTAAATAATGATATTCTTGGAACGCTCACCAATAATGCCGATAAAAAGTTAGATCAAATGTTTCAAGTGATCAACGAAGAAGGCAGAGGAGCGATTCTATTTATCAACCAACAGAACCAATCACAGAACTTATTGGGAAGATTGAGTATATTAAAGGAAAATCAGGAAAACGGTCAATTAAAGGCACCAGCCATAGGAATGGACAATAAAGATTTTGGAATTGGTGCGCAAATCTTACATGATATTCATATCAGCAAAATAAAACTTGTGACCAATACCAAACAAACAAAACGGGTAGGTATGATTGGATATGGCCTAGAAATTACAGACTATGTAACGTATTAAATAATCCCTATAATTAATTTAATTTCGGCTTTTTAAAATACTTAAAAGGAACAAACAACATCCCAAAACATTGGCTTTCTGTTTTTCCCATATTTTTATGGTGCACCTTATGTGCTTTACGTAAGCCTCTTAAATACGAATTATCGGTATTTTTAAACCATTTAAAACGTTGGTGAATTAGCACATCATGAATTAAAAAGTAAGCCAATCCATAGCACAAAATTCCCAAACCAATAAAAAATAAGTACGTGTGTGCAGAGTAGGTTCCAAAATAGAACAATGCAATACTTGGGATCGCAAATACAATGAAGAAAGCATCATTTTTCTCAAAACCATGGTATTTGGGTTGATGATGATCTTCATGTAAAAACCAGCCAAAACCATGCATTACATATTTATGAGTACACCATGTGACTCCTTCCATTGTTAAAAAAACACCTAAAGTAATTAATGCGTATATCATTAGATAATATTCAATTTATATTTTACGTAACTTCTTGCTAAAAGATTAATTTTCATTGGATCAGATATACGAACTCTTGAGTCCATAATTTTCTCTGATGGAATTTTATGTAATTTCTTCAGCAACCTTCGATAATATCTATAGGCCATATAGACTCCAAATTTTGCTTCAGTAGGAAGGTTTAAAATTCCGTTTGAAAAAGCATATTCAAAATCAGCTTCAATTTCATCAATGATTAAATCTTTTGACGCAGCATCTAACTTCCCTAAATCAATATTTGGGAAATAGGAGCGATTTAATACTTCATAATCATCTTTTAAATCTCTTAAGAAATTTACCTTTTGAAAGGCAGAACCTAAACGCATAGCAGCATCTTTGAGGTCTTCATACATTTTGTCATCTCCATTTACAAAAACCTTCAAACACATTAAACCAACAACATCTGCCGAGCCATAAATGTATTCATCATACTCTTCTTTGGTAGTATATTCTGTTTTGTGTAAATCTGCCTTCATACTTTTCAAAAATGCTTGTACCATTTCATCCGGGATATCATATCTGGACACTGTCTTTTGAAAAGAGTTTAAAATAGGATTTAAACTGATTCCTTGTGATTTGGCAGCATAGTAGTCTTTTTCAAAGTGAGCCATTAGGTCCGCTTTGTTATAATCATGAAAAGTATCTACGATCTCATCAGCAAAACGAACAAAACCATAGATGTTATAAATGTCAGCTCTTATCTTTGGAGACAACATGTTTACCGCCAAGGAAAATGAAGTACTATACTTTTGTGTCACTAATTTGCTACACCCGTCGGAAACATCATCAAATAAATCTTTCATATTACGACTGTTTATTTATAATTAATTCTGAAGCTAATTTTCCTGAAATTAATGCGGGTGGCACTCCTGGTCCCGGAACGGTTAATTGTCCCGTAAAATATAAATTCCCCACATTACTACTTTTAATATTGGGCCTTAAAAAGGCAGTTTGCAACAAAGTATTTGCCATACCATATGCATTTCCTTTGTAAGAATTGTATTCTTCTTTAAAGTCATTTACACAAAATGATCTTTTAAAGAGTACACTGCTTCTAACTTCTTGTTGCGTCAATTTTTCGAAACGGTCCATTATTTTCTCAAAATATTGTTCTCTTAAAGCTTCGGTATCCTCAATACCTGGTGCCAATGGGATTAAAAAGAAACCTGCTTCTTTTCCTTCTGGTGCTGAAGTAGTATCTGTCATCGATGTGAAATTTGCATAAAACAACGGATCTGTTGGCCATTTTGGATTGTCATAAATTTCTTCAGCATGTGCATCAAAATCGGTATCAAAAAAGAGCGTATGATGGCTCGCATTTTTTATTTTTTTGTCAAAACCAACATAGAAAAGTAATGACGAAGGTGCAAACGTTTTTTTGTCCCAGTATTTTTCTGAATACTGTCTCACATTTTTATCTAGCAAGGTTTCTGTATGATGATAGTCAGCACCACTTAAAACTAAATCTGCATCAATTTTTTCACCATTAAGCAACAAACCACTTACATTTTTGTTTGCATCAGTTAAAATTTTAGAAACAGTTGCATTGGTTTTAAATTGAACACCCAAAGTTTCAGCTAATGCAACCATACCTTCCACTACTTTATACATTCCACCTCTTGGATGCCAAGTTCCCAGTCCAAAATCTGCATAATTCATGAAATTGTAAAATGCAGGGGTATTGTCAGGCTTTGCACCTAAGAACAAAACAGGAAATTCTAAAATCTGAATTAATTTTGAACTCTTTATATTTTTTCTTACTTGCTTTCTGATTGTTGAGAAAAACTGAGTAACTCTAGAAATTGTAGTGGTGTTTACCAACTCCAAAGGAGAAATCCCAGGTTTGTATACCAAATCTTTGATAGCGGTATCATAATTTGCTTTTGCAGAATCTAAAAATACTTTTAGATGCTTGGCACTTCCTTCTTCTTCTTTTTCAAATAAATCATAAATTTCATCCAATTTACTGGCTATTTTTACGGAAGAATTTTCACCGAAATACACTTCGTAACCTGGAGACAATTTGTCTAGGGTATAGTAATCTGATGGTTTTTTTCCGAAATCTGCAAAAAAGCGTTCAAATACATCTGGCATCCAATACCAAGAAGGGCCTAAATCGAAGGTAAATCCTTCTTTTTTATATTGTCTCGCACGACCACCTAAGGTGTCGTTTTTTTCTAAAACAGTAACGTTATAGCCTGCCTTGGCTAAATAACAAGAAGCAGATAGTGACGAGAATCCAGAGCCAATAATATAAACTTGTTTTTTCATTGATTGATTTGTACCACAAATAATAAATATTTGAAGAAGGGGGTTAGTTGTTCAACAAATATAACGATATATTAAATATTTAAAGAAAGATTTACAACACTTTTAATAAATCTTTTATGGAGTCATATAAAGTAATCTTCGAATTGAAATCAGATGCTTGTACTACTTTTGTTTTTTGACCAATAGCAATGAAATGATGCTTAGAATCTTTTAAAATAGTATCTATTTCATTGAAATAACCTGTGATATTATCATCATAGGGTCGTATGGTAAGTGAGGTGACAAAAGTAATTTCTCGATCACTTTTGAAAAAATAACTCAAATTATTTAAAGGCAAACTCTGTCCTAAATAAATCGTATGGTTTCCTCTTAAAACAAGTTCGTAGTTTAAATACAATAAGCCCAATTCGTGAATTTCGTTTTCTGGTAAAAACAACACATAGGTATTTTTAGAATCTAAAGAAATTGACTGTAACTTTTCTGTATTTATTTGTATTTTTTGCGCAATTAAATTTGATATAAAATGCTCATGTGCAGGAAGCAACGTCTCTGTTTGCCACAGCAATCCGATTTGTTCTAAAAAAGGAATAAATACATCTTTAAAAACATCTCTGAAGGTTATTTTGTGAAGTAATTTATTATAGGTTTCATTAAATAAAATTTTATCAAATTGAAACATTGCCAATTTAAATGAATTAATTGCTTCATCATTGATGGCTATTTTAAATGCAAGATCTCTCGCATTTCGAATAATCTCCGCTTCGGACATCTCCGCAATTTTCGAAATTTTGAAGCTATTTTTATTCAGTAAAGAAATATTTAACAGCTTGGTTAAATTTTGATGTGAATAAGAACGAATATTTGTGTCTGTCCTTTTAGGTTGTAATAAATTGTATCTTTTTTCCCAAATTCGTATCGTATGCGCTTTGATTCCAGAGATGTTTTGTAAATCTCTTATCGTAAAGTCTTGCTTAATATTATTCAAACTTATCTTATTGGTTCCTAGACAAAGATACTTGTTTTTAATAAAAAAGGAAGTTTTGTTTCAAAACTTGTAACTTTTTGTACATTTTTGTGACTTATATTAAAATCAATAATAAAAGTGCTGAAAGATTTAGAATCTAAATTTTTATCGGATTTTGAAAAAAATCAGAATATCGTTCATAAAATTTGTAGAATGTACACTACAAATAAAGATGCGCATAATGATTTGTTTCAAGAAGTGACTATTCAACTTTGGAGAAACTACGAAAAGTTTCGAGGNGAAGCTAAGTTTAGTACCTGGATGTATCGAGTTGCCCTAAATACTGCAATTTCCCTATATAGAAAATCGACTAGAAGTGTAAAAACACAGGATATTAGTGATTTTGAATATAAAATAAAAGCGGTTGATTATGATGATACAGAAGAGCAACAATTAAAAGCTTTNTACAAAGCAATTCATCAATTGANTGATATCGAAAAAGCGTTAATATTTTTATATTTAGAAGACAAACCCTACAAAGAGATATCGGAGACATTAGGAATTTCGAATGGAAATGCAAGAGTGAAAATGAATAGAGCAAAGGAAAAACTTAAAAACATATTAAACCCATAACTCATGGATTTATTAGACAATTATAAAAAAGCTTGGGAAAATCAACCCGAAGAAATAACGAGAATTTCTGCATCAGAAATTTATAAAATGACACAGGCAAAATCATCATCAATTGTAAAATGGATTTTTGTTATTGGACTCTTAGAGTTTGCTTTTATGATCCTGTCTACTTTTGTTTTTGATATTTCTAATGACGAAAAAATCTTGGTTGAAATGGAGATTTACGAGTTTGTTCAAATATCGCAATATTTAGCAATTCCCGTACTCTTTTATTTCCTCTTCCTGTTTTATAAAAATTATAAAAACATTTCAAGTATCGACAATACAAAAAAATTGATGACCAAAATCAAAAAAACAAGAAGAACAGTCAGAAATTATGTCATCTTTAATTTACTTTACATTGTCTACCTAGCTGCAATAATAACTTTTGGAATGGTCATGACCCCACAAGGAAACTTTGAGAATACTCCCGGATGGATTATTGTCTTGATTATGATGCTTGTCACCATAATTATGTTATTCCTCTTCTGGGGCTTCTATCAACTCCTCTATGGAATTTTATTGAACAAATTAAATAGAAACTATATCGAGTTGGCAAAATTGGATCAAGAAAATTGATCTTTTTTTAACTCTCTCAGGAGTATTTCATGCATTTCATCTGTATAATCTAAATGAGTAACAATTCGAATTCTCCCTTCTCCCATTGGTGTTAGAAGAATGTTTTTGTCCTTCATTTTCTCAATAAAATGGGTTGCACCNATCTTCTCATCTACATAAAAAATAATGATATTAGTTTCTATTGGTTCCACTTTAGTAACATAGGCAGCCTCTTGTAAAACACGNCCTAATTCCTTTGCTTTTAAATGATCGTCTGCCAACCTTTCAATACATGATGATCCAACGCGTAGATTGCCGCAGCAGCTAAAAAACCGGTTTGTCGCATGGCACCTCCAAATAATTTTCGAATTCTTAATGCTTTTGCAATATGTGCTTTTGAACCTAAGAGAATGGACCCGATTGGTGCACCTAATCCTTTTGACAAGCAAATAGAAATTGTATCAAACAAAGCACCATATTGAGCTGGGGTTTCCTTTTTTGCGACCAAAGCATTGAATAACCGGGCACCATCTAAATGAAACGCTAAATTATTGTTTTTTGCTACCTTTTGAACCCTTTCTAATTCTGAAAAGTCCCAACAGGCTCCTCCCCCTTTGTTAGTCGTGTTTTCTATACAAACTAACCGTGAAAACGGCACATGAATGTCTGCTCTACCTGCAATTGCTGCAGCAAGTTGCGCTGCCGAAAACATCCCTCGATCTCCATCGATTAATTTACATGTAACTCCAGAGTTAAACGCAGCTCCCCCTCCTTCATAGTTATATACATGGGCATATTTATCGCAAATCAACTGATCTCCAGGTTGCGTATGCAGTTTTATAGCGGCTTGATTTGCCATGGTCCCCGAAGGAAAAAATAGTGCATCCTCCATGCCAAATAATTTGGCAGCTTTCTCTTGCAAAGCATTTACGGTTGGATCCATTTTAAAAACGTCATCTCCTACTTCCGCATGCATCATTACCTCCATCATTGCCGGAGTAGGTTTTGTTACCGTATCTGAAATTAAGTCTATTGTCATATTTTTATTTTAATCACTATTTTGACGAATGACAAAAAATTATATAATTCGTGAACTTCGTGTAATTGACGTTTAATGGTCACTCCCGATTGGAGAACCATCTGGAATTTTTGGTGCAAATGTCTTTTTAAAAGAGGTTGGATTTTTAATAAATTGATCCATCTTTTGAATCATTGCTTCCTCGTATATTTTCTGAATTCCTTCCGATTTTTTTTGTTGGAGGTACCCCTTTATTTCATTCAACTTAAAGTGAACAATAGCGGGCACTTGTGGATATTGATTTTCTACTGTTGAAAGCCTAAATAATTGTTCCAATACGTTATTATTAATCGTGTTTTGCAATTCTTGATAATAGGGGTCATTATGGGATTTTTTAATCGTTTTGGCAATTAATTCATCCAACAATTCCACCAAACCCAATTGTCTTTTGTTTAAACTTTTATGAGCAATTAAGCGCGAAACTCTTTGGGGATGCAATAGCAAACTTAAGGTCATTTCTGATGCCGTGGCTACTGCCGAAAAAGGGTCAAAAGCAACACCCAACTTACTACTAAAAGATTCTCTTGTTCGCCCATACCCCATTGCTCTTGGGGGGAACAAGGCTAATTTCTCTTTCGGAATTGCAATTTCTTCCACTTGTAATGTTTGTAAAACAGCTTGCAATGCAATATGTTCCGAAATTCCAGAAACACGTTTTACTACTTTTTGATTTCCTCCTGTAACTGCATAATTGTAGCTGAGCCCACCAATTAGTTTAACCGTTGCTGCTGTTTGGTATCTATGGAAAAAATACAAGGGTACAAAAACATCTTCTAAGACAGAATATGGGGTATTTATTTTGACATTGTCGGTTGAAAAGTTTTCAATCGCTGTTTTTCTAATTTTTAAGACATTGTACAATTCATCATGAATATTTCCTCCGTTATCCCATAAATGGGCAGCAGCACTAGCACTTCCTCCCGATCTCGCATCCGCATCTGATAAATATTTTAATCCACTAGAAAATGCATTTTCTAAAATCGAATTCAATGCAATTTCTTCATTTTCTTCAGCAGGAAAATCTTGATAAAAATAAGCTACGGTTACCTTATCCCATGCGCCAATTTT
>JGI20154J14316_10003349_pt1 | contig 12924 bp, 25 predicted proteins | sample COG_04_FD_14316 | JGI IMG/M metagenome (IMG submission 14316) | reverse complement strand
GAAGACTTAACAGATTATGATAGAATGTTTAGGTAGTAAACGTACAAATGCCTATATTTGTTTTTACATTAACCAAAATTTAAACTGATGGCAAAATTTGAAGAGTATCTAAACTCAACTTCATTAACTTTTAGTGACTTATCTGATTCTACAAAACGTAAAATTGAGCGTTTTGAAAACCTTTATCAAGCTTATTCTGATGCTTACGATGCAGAGGACTACAAAACATCTGATAATTATGAGGGTGAACTTTCTAAATTAGACTTGGAAATAAAAGGTCTTATTGAATCCGAATACAAACCTGCTAAAGCTAAAAGGGTTGACGTTAAAAAAGAAGAACCAAAAGCTGAAGAACCGAAAGTAGAAGAACCAAAAACCGAAGAACCAAAAACCGAAGAACCAAAAACCGAAGAACCGAAAGCTGAAGAACCGAAAGTAGAAGAAAAGAAAACTTCAAGCTTTAACATCGGTATGTTTGATTTGTAATATTTGTTTAAGTGTATATTATACCCATTGAACCTAAACCCACTCCAAGACCAAGAGCGGGAAAGTATGGGGTGTATAACCCAAAAAGTTATACTCAATATAAAAAAAGTTTAATAGCCTTTATACACTCACTTAAAATACCTAATCAAGATTACGATTATATTCATGCAAAGTTCTACATACCATATCCTAAAAACACCTCTAAAGTTAAATTGGTTGACTCCTTTCCACTTAGACAATGTTTTGATTGCGATAATGTTATTAAGGGATTGTGTGATGCGTTAGAACAAGCCAATGTTATTAATGATGATAGGCAAATATCATCCATGTATATTGAAAAGTATAGGACAATAAAGCCCGAAGGGTACATTGAGTTTGAATTACAGACAACCGAAGAAAACCCAATATTAAATGGACAATAAATCAAGTATAATATTTGAAGAACTATTTCTTTCTGTTGAGAGGTTGGGTTTGGATGGAACTATAAGACAGCTTAGGAAAACTAATGATGTTTCAGAGAATAATTTAGATTCTTATATATTAGAATTGATTTGTTCTGAGTATTCTTTAAAAAAGAATGACCTAACAAAGTCAAGCGATAAGGATACAAGTAAAAGGGATGCAAGGTTAATGTTAGCTTATTTACTATACCAACATACAAACTTATCTCAAAGTAAGGTTGGTGTGTTTATGAATAGAACCAAAGGAGCTATAAGTAGATACGTTACTGAGGTTACTAATCTAAACCCAAGAATAAAACAAGATAAAGACTTATTAGTCAAGTTAGATAAACTTGAATCTGAAATTGAATTACTAAAAAGTAAAATGTAAATAGATGGCAAAGAAAAGAGGTAGACCAAGAAAAAGTGAAAAGGTTGAAGAACCTGTTTTGGAAGCGGAAGAAAAAGTTATTGACGAAGCTCCAATAGAAGAAACCGTAGATGATGAGGTTGTTGAAGATGTTAGTGCCGAACAACCAAAAGATGATATTTACGACTTAAACTCTAAAAGTGATTCAAGTTTAGGTAACTCATACAACCCTTTTGGTGAGAGTGTAGAGGAGAAGGCTTATAGGACACCTGATATAGCTTCAGCACAAAGCATTGCTGATATTGAAGAACCTGCTTTCGTTAAACCAACTTATGATGATTTAGTTAATGCTAATGAAAACCCAAATCAAGACGAGGGTAGTGGTGAGCAATCTGAAGAAGAAAAAACAGGCTTTGATAGATTCTCCCAAGAAGAAATTAAAGAATTACCTGATGCCGATAAAGAGGCTGCTGCTGAAGGGTTGTCACAAGTAGTTTTAGGTATATATGGTTTTGGTTGTAAACAACTTGGTGCTTTAACTAAAATATCTGATAAGAAGTTAAATAACTTAGAGTCTGAGGGTCTTTTAGATACTACAATGAGAGTACCTATAGATAGAAGTACAACGGCTTCGGTACGTCAAATTGTTGATAGTATGAACTCTCAGGCAGAGGATGCTTTTGAGGTTACGGATGACTTTAAGGAAAAAGCATTACCTGTAATGACTTCCGTTTTCAAGAAGAAGGGATGGGGTGTAACTGAGGAGCAAAACCTACTAATTATGTTTGGTATGGATATAGCTCAAAAGGTTACAATTGTAGCTCAAATGCGTTCTGCTGCAAATTATCAACTTGAGGCTTTCATGAAAATGCATGATGCACAAAAGAGTGCCTCAAGACCTGTTGAATTTCAAACTAATGAAGCTCCTGTTTCTGATATGCCAACAGCGACAAGACCTACAGCATCACAGGTTGTATCTGAAGATGAAATAGTAGAAAAACCGAAATCTAAATCAGACCAAATGGTAGCAAGTGAAAACCCTGACTTAAAGGTTAGTCAGTCTGATTTATCTCAAGTTGATGTAGATAATGTCTAAGTCACCGAAAATATTAATTGCCTCACCTCAATCTGATGTAAAGAACTATTGTTTTTTAGATTGGTTTATAAATGTTAAGAGAATATCCTACCCTAAAAAAAGGGTGGATGTTTTTTTGGCTGACAATTCAGACACAGAAGATAACTCTAAAATGTTAAGTAGAATAGGTGTAGATAATAAGTATATACCTAAAAATGGTAGGGGTATAATAGAAACTATGGCTGAGTGTCACCAAGCTTGTGTTGATTACGCAATTGATAATAATTATGATTATTTACTGCACTTAGAAACAGATGTGTTTCCTTCTCATGATGTTATTCAAAACTTAATTAGCTTAGATAAACAAATAGCTTGTGGTGTTTATCAAATACTTGATGGTGCTTACAGAGAGCCAATGATTAGACTTATAGAGAATGATAATATGGGTTTTATGGAGGCTTATGCAATAAGTAACGTGCAAGGTGATTACCTTAATGGTAAAACTCAAAAAGTATTTAGTGCGGGATTAGGATGTGCATTGATACATAAAAGTGCTTTACGTAAAATTAAATTCAAGTATATTGAGGGTCAAGACCAACACCCCGATACTTGGTTTGCTAACGATATGAGGAAAGCAGGTATTGATATATTTTGTGACACCTCCACCTTCTGCGAACATAGAAATAAAAGTTGGGGTAAGTATAAGATAAACTTTGAATAATGGCAGGATATAAACCTAAAGAGGATTTCGAGAAAGCAATAGCAATACAAGAGCAATACGTATTATTGTTAAAAAACTATCACGCAGAATTGATGATTAAAACTCAGAAATCTAAAGGATTTCAGCAATCTAAATACAGGGTTGACTTACATGAGTTATCTACCAAGCTTGATTGTCAGATAAGGTTATATGAAAGTAAAAAGTTTAACTATGAAACACACTTTCTACCTGATTACGATAAACAGTTAAATGATTGTGAGGATAATTACGATTCTATTTGGATTGATGCCTGTAAATACATCAAGTTAAATGAAAACGAAACATCTAAAAAGATGGATAATTGTATGAGTGCAATAATGAGTCTTAATGAGGATGACAGGAAAAATATTGAGGTTAAAAATGTTGTATATCAAGATTTGAAAACTTTACTATCTTTGAGTGTGAAATAAATTTTATAGGTATGAGAGAACCAAAATTAGGAGCAGTAGTTGGTAAGAAGGGTGTTGGTAAATCTTACACAACCTTAAAACTCATGGGGGATTACGTTAAGGGAAGCCCAATTGCGAAACCAAGAAGGGTGTTAATACTTGATGTAAACGATGAGTATGAGAATATAAAAGCAATATCAATGACAGATATAGCGAGATTTTCATTACATCCAAGTATAGAGGCAAGGAGAATAAGACCATACAAGGCTGATGGGTCAAGAATGACGTTAAGGGATTTTTCAGATGTATTGTTTACAATATTAGACCACTTCAAGGGTGGTTTACTACTGATTGAGGATATTAACAAGTATGTATCAGATAGTTTACCAAATGATTTAATTGGGGCTATATGTACTAATCGTCATGTTGATTTAGATATTATAATGCATTTTCAAAGTATTGGTCGTATAACACCTAAGATTTGGCAAAACTTAAATTGGCTTAGATTCCATAAAAACTCAGACTCAGTAGATAGGCATAAAAAGAAGTTTGAGGATAAGTATGACTTTTTAAAGATTACTGAAATAATGGTTAATAAGGAATACTTTGATGGAAATAAAAGATTCTTTGTCTATGTTGATACGGAGGAGGAAAAGATAATGGGTCAGTTCACACCAAAGATGCTAAAAGAAGCTATTGATGAGTTTGTTTCATTGAACTATAATAAAATTATAAAACCCCAATTAAACAGAAGGGATAGTAGGGGTAATATTAATGCTGACCCCNCAAAGGTTATTAGAGATGTAAAGGATAGGTTGTTTAAACAATACTACGGGAACTCTAAGTAAACTTAGAAACGAGTTAGAAACACTTAATTGTTCTGAAAATCAATAAGTTAAGGGTAGTTGTTGCAATCATGTAAACGGCTACCCTTCTCTTTTGGGTAGTATATTATCGTTTATAGGCTTAAATTTGTGTGTATTCTGTTTGTGCAGAATCTTTAACATGATTATTAACGCTTAACATATTTGGATATGAACGCAAAGATTATGGCATTTGTAGTTACAACCGCAGCAGTAGTTGCAGGAATGTATGCTTACAAAGCAATTACTAAAGCTGACCCTGCTGAGTTTAGAGGTCGCAAATAAGGATTAAACCTTATTACAATTAACTGATTATTAACAATTAAATTCACTTTTCAAGATGAAAATGAGTAAATATTTCGCAGACGCTCGTGAAGCGGCTAACGAAAACTTCAACTCTATGAACGGTTCTGAATTTTTGAACGCAAACGGTGGTTCAAGTGCAGGTCTTGGTGGAGCAACAGCTCAACCATACATCCTTAACGTAGCAAACTCTACAGCTTCTGCTGTAACAAATGTTGTTATTGGTGGTGCTTACACAAACCTTCAAGCGACAAACTTCGGTAACGTAGCTGCAATTACCATTACTATGGGTATTGCTAACTTGACTTACGGAGAATTTCTTTACCAATCTATGAACAAGCCGTTCGTAGTAGGTCTTACTTACCTTTCAAGTGCTAATGCTTCTCAAGTATTGGAAACTTTGACTATTAAGCAAAAAGACATTAACGGTAACGAAAGTTCAAAAGTAATCGTTCCTACACTTGACCCTTACCAACAACAAGGGGATAAAGTTGCAATTTCTTTCAATTGGAAGTTTGATGGGTTTACTTCGGTAACTATCGCTTCTATTTTAGCTTCTGCTACATTGAAAGCGTACTTATACCCTGCGGAAAATGTTTCTACAGGTCGTGCGTTGACAGGTGGTTCAGTAGTGAAAGGATTCAGCTCTCCTGATATTGTAAAGAAGGACAAGGTTGAAGTCGTTGGTGGCGGTGCATCTTTAGGGATGAACGGTCGTAAAAGACGATTCTAAGAATTAATTTTCTTATTATACAGACTAAGGTGGTAGGCAGGGAGATGTCTGCCACCTTTTTTAATTTAACTAAAAGGATATAAAATGAGTAGTGCAATAACATTATATGAGTATTTAGCATACAATGTGCCTTCTGAGTGTCAAGATATTCTTGATAGATACGATATTCCTACAGCTCAAAACGAGGATGAACTTACTGAGAATTTAAAAGCTTATGTAAGGGTTTATAGAGATGAGGCTTTAGAGGAGTTAGCTCAAATTCACCCTGATAAAGATTTAATTGATAAAATGGCTATGGCTTCAACACCTTACAATGGTAAGTCTGAGTCTGAATATCTTAATGCTTCAGGTACAATAAGTAGAATAGAGTCAATAGAAGGTCAATTAAGAGGTGGAGTAAAAGAGGATTCATTAACCAAGTCAGATATGCTTCTTGGAATTGGTGTAGCCGTTCTTACACTTTCTTTATTTAAACATTAAGTTATGAATCAGCAACAAAAAGATATAATAAACTCTTTTCATTTAAGGATGAACGCTTTTGCTGAGGATAACCCACAAAAGCTTAGTCACATTCTTTCGGCTGCATCCAAAGAGGATATAGTTGTTGAGGATTACCAACCTAAAGCTTTAACAAGAGAGATTATAAGGATATTTACTATGTATCCTGAAAAGTTTGATGAGTTGATGCAAGGTGTTGAATTACCTGTAGATATATCATCATATAAGATTGGTAGCNCTGCTATGTCAAGAAGTTTTGATGGTTATGGTGGGTGTGATTGTAATTCCTACACTTATGAAATTAATAGTGATTGTTATTATGAGTGCATAGGTCAAGGTACTCAGTCGGGTGTATGTGATGACCCCGCTGCTAAGAATTATCTTGATGGTGGTGATTGTAAGTATGGTAGTGGAATAAACGTAGGTAGTATTCTTGATGGTATTTGGGATGTTGCTAACCAAATTGGTTTAGATAACATATTTAATGCATTAACAGATAATGATTCTGATGATAATAATGATGGTAGTTCAAACACACCTGATGATATTGTCGTTAATCAAAATAAAACTGATTGGGGTAAGATTGCTCTATATGGCGGTGTTTTAATTGCTATTGGGGTTGGTATTTACTTTTTAGTAAAAAAGAAAAAGTAATGTGGTTAAATCAATATAACCAACAAGAGGAGGAGATTATTGAAAATAAGCGAGAGGTTTACGAGATAGACCCAAAGCTTACTAAAATGATGCAAGACTCTATGTATGGTAATTTTGGTGGTAGCATTAGAGATGAAGCAGTAGCTAAAGGTAAAACTATGCTAACGGGTGCAATTATAGGAGTGATGGTTGCGGTTTATTTCGCAAAATCTCCCTTGTATTTCGGTGTTGGAGGTGCTATCTTAGCAAGAGTAATAGCTAAATAATATAATATGGGTTACGGACACATGAATGCAGATGGGGGTAATAAGCTTGATTGGGGTACTATCGCTAAGTATTCCGCAATAGCAGTTGTTGTAGGTGCAGCAATTTTAATAGTTTATAAAAAGAGAAAATAGAGGTATATGTTAAGTGCAAACCAAGTTTACAAAAACTCAAATACAGAACTACCTTTTAAAGAGTGGTTAAAGAGAGAGCAACTTAAAGGTAAGTTGGATGTTCATGACAATGACTTTTTAAACGCAGATGGCGATGAAACATACACAGGTGTTGATGTTGAATTAGCACCATGTGATTGTAAACCTTTGATTAAGTTCTTAGCGGGGGTTGCTATTGGTTACGTTGTTTGTAAAATGATAACAAATAAATAATAGTAAATGGTTATAGACTACCCTTTATACGGAGAGCCTTGTACCCTTGCTATAACTATTTGGTGTGAGGGGAAAAGTGACCTACACCTTATTGTTGAAGATGGTGAGAATGACGAAACCATGCTTACTAATAGAAAGTGTGTTGTTGATGGTTTAAAGACTTATTATGTGAGAATACCCGTAGCTCCTGATGTTGCTAAAATAGAGGTGTTTTCTGAAAGTGTTTCGGAAAGTGATTTTGGCATTGATGATGTAGAGGTTATGCAACTTAAAACAGATTACACTAATGGTAATTTTGATAAAGAAGAGGCTAAATCATTTATAAACTTTGCTGAAGAGTTTTGTTACTACGCAGGGTCTATACCTGCTGAGGCTGAGTACACCTCCGATGATGGTGTCTTCACAATAAGCTACCTTACCAACATAAAGAGTAATGGTGAGATTGTTGCCACACCTGCAAGAATAAGTCAAAATGATGGCTTAATTGAAGTTAGTAAAACTGACTTTTTAAGATATACCGTTCCAATGAGGATGGCTATTCTTTTACACGAATTTGCTCATTATTATCTTAATGATGTAATGGAGGATGAGGTAGAAGCGGATAAAAATAGCTTAGAGCTTTATTTAGGTATGGGATACCCAAGAATAGATGCTTACAATGTTTACTTGGATGTTTTTGAAAACTCCCCAAGTGAGTTGAATAAAGAAAGATACGAGGCTTTAAATAGTTTGTTTAATCAAAATTACAAAAGTTAATGCCTGATTACGGACAAAATATAACTTGGGAAAGTTACCCTGACTATGATAGTTGGGGGGCTGACAAATATTGGTCATGCACAGATTGGATTATTTGGCATGGTAAGTTAAAAGAAAAGTACGGCTCTGATGAGGCGAAACTAATTTGGAGAAGTGCTTGGGATGCTCAAGATAGTTGGGAAGCTAACTATAGTTGGTGTAAATACGAACCAATGTTTAATGATTTCCTTAAACAGAATGATTTAGGTTCAAGTAATCTTGTTGCTGATGCTTTACTTGGTGTTGGTGCTTTAGGTACAAGTGCCTTAAAAGGTTTAGGTTGGTTTGGTAGAAATGCAGGTTGGGTAGTCCCAACAGTTTTGATAGGTGCGGGTATTGTTTATGCGTTAAAAATTAGAAAGCTTATAAAGTAATGAATAAGAAGACTAAAGTAATATTAATATCATCTGCTTTAATATTAAGCGGTATAGCCTTAACCTTTGTTTTAAATAAAGGTAAGAAGATTGAAGACTTAGGCTTAAAACCTTCTGATTTTGAAGAAGATGATGTTGACCCACAAGATACATCACCTTTAGATGATGTTGAGGTAGGAGATTTAGTAACACCTTATGGTGAGGTTGCTAAAGTTAGAACTGATAAATCTATTGACGATGGTTTCTTTTTTAACAACCTGTATGTTGCGGGTAGGTTAGAGGGTCTTGTTTATAATGGTAATATCGTTGGTAAAGTAATAGGGGTTGAGAGTGTGGGTTCTCAAGTTTGGTATAAAGTAAGTGTGTGTGCTATCGTTAATGGAGTTTTCGATTCGGTAGTTAATGTAAATCAAGAGTTATCTCAAGATACGTGCAGTTCATCATTGAACGGATATGTACTTGCAAATTCAGTAATAAAAGTAGATTAATTATGTGTGGATGTGGTTCAAATTTTGATGGCAAAACCGAAAGTCATTTTAGTAGTGTAGACTCTATAAATAAAAGGAGGAATGAGATGAAGGGTAAGATTTCTTCATTTACAGGGTCTTCTAATAAAGGTAATGATTTTATAGATGTTCGTAAATACGGTATCGATGAGGAGGAGCATTTTGCTTATAATCCGAAACAAGGCATTGGTTTTACCAACTTTTCAGATGGAAGGGGTTTTAAGCATAATAATGAATTAGGAGAATACGACTATTAAATATGAAAGGATTTAAGATATTTTTAGGTATTGCAGTAGCGTTAGGTAGTTTTGCTTTTATAAAGTATCTAATGACTCAAGCGAAGCTACTCAAGGATATTTGTGTAAGAAGCACGAGTTTAGAGTGGAGAGAGGTTATTGTTGATGCTGTTGAAGCACAAATACAAGGTCAAACCCCAAACACATCCTTACCTTTAGAGTTGGAGATTGTAAACAGCTCTGATGTTGAAGTTGAGGTTAAGGATATTAATTTTGATATATTCTTTGATGGTATTCATATTGGTGATGTTTTAAGTCAGCAATCGGCTATTCTTGGGGCTAATTCTATAAGCACCTTAGAGTTGGATGTTGATTTAGACCTTAAAGGTGATATATTAGACTTAGGATTGAGTATCTTAGCAGGTGATAATGAAGTTGAGATATACGGTAATATTTTAATGAAAGCTTCTATTTATGAAGAATATAATTACCCTTATCAAATAAAAGTTAAAGGAAATAACATATTGAAACAGGTTAGCGGAAACTGCGACCTATAACCAAAAAAAACCAAAGAGATGAGTATAGAAGCGAAGTCTAAAAAGATTATGAAGGACAATATTGTAAGGTTAGCTAAAGAGTATAGTATGCCAACAACAAATGTTCAATTAGTAATGCAATTTAAGGGAGGTCAACCAAAATTCTATTCTGCAAAGGATTTTGCAAAAGATAGAGAGTTGGGTGTGAAAGAGCTTTACCCTGTTTTGGTTGACATATTTAATGTGAGAGATATGATTCCTGTTTTTATAGGTAATCTATTGGTAGATGTTTTAAAAGAGTGTGATGCAGAAAAAGAGGATGATGTGATAGTTTACATTTCCACAAACTGCGACAAAGCTTCAAAATTATACCTACACTCTTACTTTAAGAATAAGCCTCACAGACAATTAACTTGGAGTGAGGTATTTGGAGAAGAGGCAATGATGAAATTAATGGCGAAACAAGGTTAAAATGGCAAAATCAGAATTTTTCACAAAAGAATATACGGGGGCGGGTGCTGCAATAATCATCAATGAGGATGATGGGCTTACCGCTTTATCAATTAGTGTTACAGGAACGGGTACAAGTGCCGCAACCGTTACAGGTACACTAAAGGTTAATACAGATGTATCGGGGGCTATAACCATAGCTTCGGGAGAATCACTTACCATAAGCACTAACGATGGTAAGGTTTTAGATGGCTTAACAATTCAAAGAGCGAGTAGTGGTTCTAATACAACAAGATTAATAGGTAGACAATAATATAGTATGACTAAATTAGGTGAATACGGTTTTTCTGCTTTAGGTGGTGCTGAGGACAATATAGGGGATGACTCTTATGTTATTTCAGCATCAGGTAGGGTTTTGGGTTCTTTTAACTCATACGTTACAAATAGTCAGACTTATGGTAATGGTTATTACGAAATAAACAATGTTTATGGTAGTATGAGTGGTGCATCTATAACAGCTTTAGACACCCCACAACCCGCAATCATAATACCAACAAATAGTCATATCATATCCTTTTCTGCATCTTGGTATATTAGTTCAACAACAAATTATACGGGTGTTGAAATAGGCTTGGTAAGTGTTTCCTTTAGTGGGGCAACACGAACCGTTACACAATTGGGTTCAAGTGGTGCTGTAAGTGGTATGAATAGCACAACTCAAAGGTATAGTTTATCTCATAATATAGGGGTTAATATAGATAAGGGTGTTGGGATACTACCTTGTATTAAAAGAACCTCACCATCAACTTCAATTGCGGCTTATTTAAATGGTTTTAATATTCAAATACTTATCGAAACAAGAACAAGCTAATGAATATAAGTGGTGATAGCATAGGGTTTAATCAGTTCAAAGACCCCGTTGACGATGTAGGTGATGATATTTTCACTATGTCCGTTGAGGGTAGGCTTAGAAACGACTATAGTACAAGGGCTACAACAATAGATACCACTTTTGGCAATGGGTATTTTGAAATTCAAACGGGCTATGGCAACTATACGGGTAACGACCAAACTACTTTACTTGCAAGACAACCTGATATAATAATACCTACAGGTTGTCAGCTAATAGAGTATAGTGCATTGTGGAGTATTCAGAGTTCATCGGTAACAGATTTACAGATTGATGTACTTGGGTTGGAATACTCAGGAGCTACAAGGACTGTAACGCTTATAACAGATGCTCGTTCCACAATAACAGGAATGAGTGACACATCCATTAACTATAGCATAAATAAAACATTATCAACCCCATACGATTTTGATAAAGGTGATGGTATTTTACCCGTTTTCCAAAATATTATACCAAGAGGTTTTCAGGCTCTTTATTATGGGATGAGTTTAGAGTTTAAATTTAAAAGAGTATAATGACATGGCAAAGAGATTAACACCAATAGATAAAGAGTCTGAGGTTTACCTTAACAATGTGGGTACTGATTTCCCCGAAAAGGAAAATATTGTAAACTGCATATTAAAGGATATTGTAGATAAGATTAACACGATTAGTGAAGACCTTGATGAAGTTTATAGAAGGTTAGACGAATTAGAAGCTTAAAATTCAAATTGTGTCTATAACAAGTAAAGAATATAAAGAATTGAAGTCTGAGATAGAAGAAATAAAGTCTTCCTTAGAGGAGATTAAGAAGGCTATTATCGGTAATCCTACTTTTGGTCAAGAGGGGTTAGTGGATATGGTTAAGAGGCACGAGAACTACATAGAAAGAGATAAGAGGTTTAAGAATAAGTTAATTGGTGGTACGGTAGTATTTGGTACATTATGGACTGCAATACTAAAGTGGGGTCACTTACTATTTTAAATGTAAATGAAGAACGGTAGTAGTTTTAAAATAAAGGCTGAGAATTTAAGTTGCTTTAACCAATCGGTAAAGTTGCTATATACGGGTGATGGTTTAAACTCCATTAATAAATACCTAAACGATAGAGCTTTGCAACAGTTAGATATGAACACCACTAACTTTGGTGGTAGCTTTCTTGATGCAAGTGGTAGGGTGTGGGTTGCAGATGGTAAAACCTTACCTCATGCCTTTAATTCTGCTGTTAATGTTGTTGTAAGGTATGTAGTGGGTGCTACGTTATACACAACAAACCTAACAACCAATGTTGGTGAGGCTATAGACACTTTTTTTGTGAGAATAGCACAAGATATGTCAAGTCAAGTTCCTGATGGAAACAACTTAGATGAAGCATCACCTATGGGTGTTAAGTTATTTTATGCCACACCTACTGAGTGTAAAATGAAGCCGTCAATGTTTAATGAGTTTTTAGCGGGGTTACAAATTCAAGATTTAGCTATACCAACTACATCTTTTCCTGCAACAATATTCACTAATACAGGATACCCAAAAGGGTTTAAGTTAAAACATCCTGATGGTTGGAATATAGATATTATAGTTAGCGATGTTACGAGTAATGATTACAATGAGTTAGTGAACTCGTTACTTAATCAGAAATTTTATATAGATGAGATAAGAAAATACTCTAACAACTACACCCAAATAGAGGAATCAATCTTACTTAAAAAGTATGATGTAGCGGGTTTTGAAAAGCAGTTAGTAGATACTACCGTTATAGACCCATATCAATATCAAAGCGTAATAGATTACAAAGCTGATATTGTAATGAATGGTCAAACATATTTACAAGTTGAAATACTTGCGGGTGATTTTTTAACCACCACAATATTCTATGACAAGACTGCGGGAGTTGTTAGGTATGAACAAATTGCTGA
>JGI20154J14316_10003345_pt1 | contig 12936 bp, 20 predicted proteins | sample COG_04_FD_14316 | JGI IMG/M metagenome (IMG submission 14316) | reverse complement strand
TCAGACGTTAAAAAATTAAGCAACTTCGTTGTAGAAAATGAAAACTTGCAAACTTTTGGTGATCAATTAATAAATCTACAATTAGGCGATGGTTATGTTAAACCAAAAGAAGGTTGGGCAGCTGGAACTATAACTACAGATATACTTGAAGGTTTAAACACTACAAAAAGATCTAAATACTTGAAAGAGTGGCAAGAAAACGCAGACGCTATATTTAGTGGAGATAATTTAAACAAGCTACAAGCTGCTTATGGTTTAAATTACGTTAAAGCTATGGAAAACATGTTGGGTAGAATGAAGTCTGGTAGAAATAGAAGCTTTCCAGGTGATAGTGCAACCGGTAAATTCACAGATTGGGTGACCGGTAGTGTTGGTGTAACAATGTTTCTTAACACTAGGTCAGCTGTGCTACAGACAATATCTGCCATAAACTTTATTAATTTTAAAGACAACAATATTTTAGCCGCTGGTAAAGCTTTCGCTAATCAACCTCAGTATTGGAAAGATTTTATGACGTTGATGAATTCAGACTTCTTAAAAGAAAGACGTGGAGGACTACGTATTAATGTTAGCGAAGCAGATATTGCTGATATGGCTAAAAAAGATGGTGCTAAAGGAGCTATAAGTAAATTACTGCAATTAGGTTTTGCGCCCACTCAAATAGCTGATAGTTTCGCTATCGCGTCTGGCGGATCTACTTTTTATAGAAACAGAATCAATACTTATAAGAAACAAGGTTTATCAGAAAAAGAAGCTGAGAAGAAAGCTTTTGAAGATTTTAGAGAAACAGCTGAAGAATCGCAACAGTCTTCTAGAGCCGACAGAATATCTATGCAGCAAGCTAGTCCAGTAGGGAGGTTTGTATTAGCTTTCGCAAACACCCCAGCTCAATATGCTAGAATAATCAAAAAAGCCGCTAGTGATCTTAAAAATGGCCGAGGAGATGCTAAAACTAATATATCTAAAATAATCTATTACGGAGCGGCGCAGAACTTACTTTTTAACGCTCTGCAACAAGCTTTATTTGCCACATCTCTTAGTGATGAAGAGCCTGAAGACAAAGAAAAGGAAAAAAAGTACTTAGGTATTGCAAATGGAATGATGGATTCTTTACTTCGAGGTACTGGTATTGGTGGTGCTGTAGTTTCAGTTGGTAAAAACGCTATCATCAAACTGCTTAAAGAGTTGGAAAAAGATAGACCTAAGATGCAAAACGTTGCTTCTGAATTATTAAAGATATCACCTCCAGTTTCAGGAAAGTATTCAAGACTTGTTCAAGCAGGTAAATCATATGACTGGAACAAACAAGAAATGATTGATAAAGGCTTAAGCTTAGATAACCCAGCTTATTTAGCTGCTGGTAATGTTGTTTCATCTTTAACAAACATACCTTTAGATAGAGCTATTAGGAAAGCTAATAACGTTGTTCAAGCTACAACTCAAGATCTAGAAACTTGGGAGCGTATAGCTTTGCTTGGCGGTTGGCAAGACTGGGAACTAGGTATAAAGGAAGAAAAAGAAGAAAAAGAAGAAAAACCAATAACTAAAACAAGATCTAGAGTTTCAAGTAGACGAAGAACAACTAGACAAAGCATATCGAAATAAATGGAAAACATAAGCGATCACATAACCTTAAAAGAAGCAATAAACTCTTACACTGCGAAAAGACAAGGTATCGAAAACATACCTAATGACTATCAGCTCACTAATATGTGGGCTTTAGCTTATCAAGTTTTTGAGCCTCTACGCAAATGGGTTGGTGGCCCTATAAAAATAAACTCTTTTTTTAGGTCCCCAGAGCTTAACAAAGCTATAGGCGGAAGTTCTAAATCACAGCATTGTCAAGGTAGAGCTATAGACATAGACGATGTTTATGGTCATAAAACTAATGCAGAGATGTTTGACTATATACAGAAAAACTTAGACTTTGATCAAATGATATGGGAGTTTGGGGATGATGAGAATCCAGACTGGGTTCATATTAGTTACTGTTCGACAGATGAGAACAGAAGAAGATGCTTAAAGGCTTATAAAGAAAATGGTAAAACTAAATACAAAGTAATATAATTATGGCGGTAGAACTATCAGAAAGATCAAAAGTTTCTCTAGATATAAAAGCAGTTGTTGGAGCTGTTGCTGGTATTATTTCAATAGCAAGCGTATGGTTTACACTAACAGCTGAAATAGCACAACTTCAGTTAGATATAGTTAGAATGCAAGACGCTGTAGAGTTGAATGAAGAGTTTAGGATTAAGTGGCCTCGTGGGGAGATGGGTGCGTTACCTGATGATGCCAAGCAAGATTTAAGAATAATGTATATACAAGAAGATGTTGATCAACTTAAGTATGTTGTTAAAGCACTTGAAATAGATAACGCTAAAAAATAAAAACATGAATTCACCACTGTATGAAAAGATTAGTGGAGCTTGTAAAGCTGCTGCTAAGAAAAAGTTTAAAGTCTGGCCAAGTGCTTACGCTTCTGGTTGGGGAGTAAGATGTACTAGAGCAGGAGGACCTGGTAAGTTTGGTAAAAAAGGTAAGTAATGGATTCACCATTTTATAAAACAGGTAAAGTAAAAGGAGGAGGCACTAAGAAAGTGTGTTTACCTGCAGCTAAGGTCAGATCAATGAGTAAAGCTGAAAAGGAAAAAGTTATTAGAGCTAAACAAACAGCTGCTAAATCGGGTAAGTATAAAAGATCCAGCAAATCAAACGTAAAAGGCGCTCGTAAAAAAGGAGCTACGCTTCGTGACTGGTTTGAAAAAGAAAACTGGGTAAACGTAAGAACAGGTAAACCCTGTGGAGAATAAAAAGGAACAACAATAAATAGGCGTACCATACCTAAAAGTTCCTGTAACCAAGAAAGGGCCCTCGTATTGAGAGCCCTTTTTTAGTATACAGATGTGTATAGCATACTAGCCGTCGCAAGCCAAACAATCTTCATTCATAGCTTTCGCAGCAATATCTCCACGTAAAACAGATTCAGTTCTAGTGTAATATAAAGTTTTAACACCTTTCTTCCAAGCATCGAAATGAACCTTGTTCATCCACTTAGGAGTTGCCTCAGAAGGAAAAGCTAAGTTTAAACTTACTGACTGATCTATGTACTGTTGTCTCAATCCGGCTTGATTAACTAACTCTAGCTGATTGATCTCCTTAAACGTCTTAAAAACATCCTTAAACGGTACGTCATAGTTACCCATCAACAAATCATCTAGTTCTTCAATACCTTGAACAGATCCTCCGTCTTCTAGTATTTTGCTCCATACCTTAGAAGTATTTAAACCAACGTCTTCTAAACATTGCTCTAATGTAGGATTTTTTCTAATAAAAGTACCTTTAGCAGATTGCTCTGTAAAAACATTAGCAGCCCAGGGTTCTATCCCAGGCGACACATTGCCAGATAATTTAGAATTAGAAACTGTAGGAGCAACAGCCCGAAGATGAGTATTACGCATACCAGTTCCAGAACACCACAGTGGCTCGCCGTAAGCTTCGGCCAAGTCCATTGAAGCTCTTTCGCTCTCGATTTTAAGCTGCGAAAAAATCTTCCTAGTTTCAAACTGAGCAGGTAGACCTTCGAAAGGAATACCGTTTTCTTGGAGATAAGTGTGCCATCCGAGGACACCGAGTCCCAAGGCTCGTCCTTTTTGAGCAGAACGTATACTGTTTTCGAACCCTCTAAGACCTTTGGCTCTTTGAATAAATTCTTCCATAACACCATCAAGAAACCAAGTGGCGTCGTAGATAAGATTAGTATCTTTCCATTCATCATATTTAGCTAAATTTAAAGAAGACAAGCAGCAAACAAAGCTGTGGCTCTCATCTGTATGCAGTGTAATTTCACTACAAATGTTAGTCATGTGTACTTTTAATCCATTTTCTTTGTAAGCCGGCGGATTAACTTTATTCGTATTTCCCTTAAAGAAGATGTAAGGCTCGCCAGTTGCCTTGCGTTTTTGTAACAACTTACCCCAGCGCTTTCTAGCATCAGCATCTCCTGCTTCAAGTCTTCGCATGAACTTATCACCAACGACAGCGCATTGGTGTATGTTAAGGGATTGTCTGTTAACATCTCCTTTTGGTTCTCTAATTTCGAGCCATTCTTCAAAATCACCGTGCTCAATATTGATATTAACGCTTGCTGCACCTCTACGGACTGATCCTTGGTTAGTGGCAAGAATTGTTGANTCGTAGATCTTACAAAAAGGGACAACTCCGTCGCTTGTTCCATTACCTGTTATTTTGCTGCCAGCGGGTCTAATTTGATTTATACCGATACCAACTCCACCGCCGTGCTTAGCGAGTAGCATCATCTCTANGTTNTTACCACCGATGTCTTGTATTGAATCTGCTACATCAATACCNAAACAACTAATAGGTAAACCTCTATCTGTACCTGTNTTTGATAACACTGGAGAAGCTAGACANAACCAACCTTTCCATATGTAATCAAAAAATGTTTCTGCTAGTTCAGGTCTAGAAAGCCTACGAGCGACAGTATTAGAAACACGTTTGTAAGCGTCGTAAGGAGACTCACCAGCAAGAAGATATCCACCGCCGATGGTNTTTTTGTACACTTCAGTATCACCCCAAGCTGGGTAATCTTTTTCTTTAATCCATTCATTGTTCCACATATATTATTTTAAAAATAGCATGGCATAAGCCATCATTACATTAATATTAACCATCACTAAGTTCCATTGTTTAGCTACAAATACTTGAGGCAAAGAAAATAATCCAGCCATAAAGTATATAACGACACCAGGAGTTTCAGGTAACATATGGGGAGCAGTAATAAAAAATCCTGTCCCCATATAACCTAATCTATTCGCTATTCTTTCAATCGGTTTTAACTTCCTCTCCTTCACTAGACTCTTCAAGAGCCTTCTTCTTAAGCTCTTCGATTGCTTCTTCATAGTTTGGCATTAGTTTAATTGTTTCTAGTGTACCTACAGATAGGTCTTTTAAGTAAGCGTTTTCGTCTAAAAGTTGTTGTACAACTCTGATTAACGCATCGATCTTTTTTTCTAGTAAATCTACTCTGCTTTGTTTTTCTCCTTTCATATTATAGTGATTTGATTATTAACATCATGATAGCTGGTACGGTTGTATAAATAAAGTCAGCCATTTCGCAATTGCCTTTACCCATAGCTTTGTCCCAAACAAGTTCTTTTGCTGCAGCAATAGCAGCTACTACCACTAGAGCTCCGTCTCCTATCAGTGTAAACCCTATAAATGATAAAATAGTTCCGTAAAAGAAATGTAGTAGCTTATCGTTTGGTACTTTGTTTAGTTTACTAAATAATTGTTTAATTTTCTCCATTGTTTTGTTTTTAATTATTACCAGATATCTTCGAAGTCCTCCCCTTCGTTTGCTTTTGAGTAATCAGTTGGACGCATCGCAAAAAAATCGGTATGAGTAACCCCGCCGGTAAGATGATAGAACCAATCAAGATTATCCGCTGCTTTTTGGTTGTACGGGAAATACGATCCAAGATCAACATAACCGAGTTCAACCAGTTTTTCATTTGCTCTCTTTTTTATAAAGTTAATTAAGTCGTACGAACTAATACCCTCGATCTCACCAGCTTCAAACATTCTTTGTATGTACATAGCTTCGAGCTGAACCATATCTTCTGCAGCCTTAATAACATCTGATCTACATAGATTTAGTAACTGGTTATCCTCTTCACACATATGACGGAATAATCTACACCCCATTTTACTGTGTAGTGATTCATCTCTAACCGACCATTTCATTTGCTGACCAATTCCNTTAAGGAGGTTTCGCATTTGAAACGAGTACAAGACAGCAAAAGCGGAGTAAAGGCTAACACCCTCAGCAAAAGCACTGAAAACAGCCAAAGAGCTAGCAATGCCACGAGGATTGTTCCCTTCGTATGCCACCAAGTTTTCAAAGCGCTTAGCCGTCGCAGGTTCGTGTAAGAAAGCTTCGAAGTTTTCAAGACCTAACGTTTCGTTTAAATAACTATAAGCTACTGCATGAATAGTTTCTTGTGATCCAAACATCATAGCCATTTGTTGGATTTCGTGCTTAGGAAACCATCCTACTACTTTCTGAGTCCAGTAATCTGATACCGCACACTCAGTCTGAGCAAAGCCTAATAGAATATTACCTACCAAGCTTTTTTCTTTTTCTGTCAACTTTTCATTCCAGTCTTTAACGTCACCAGACATAGGTATCTCTGTGTGAAGCCAAAAAGCCTGAGCTTGTTTCATCCAGCCCTCTGTAAAGTACTCTGGGTACTCAAATGGTTTGTACGCTATGCGCTCATCGAATAAACCCATTACTTGTCAATCTCTATAGCTATGTCAATAAACGGTATATAAATTACATGTGTGTTAAATGCTTCTTGTTCGTAACTTCTAAAACCGAATAATATACCTGGATAAAGACCGAGTGATATTGACCAACCTTTTAACTCTTTATTCTCCATAAACTTTTATATTGTATTTGTTATGTATTTCTACTAATTCTTTGTAAATCATTTTACCTCTAACATCTATAGTCCACTTTATCCATTTCTCTATTTGACGTTGAGCGTATTTTTCTCTAGCTAACCTTTTTGCTTCGAAAGGATTATGCTTACTGTTTCGTCGCATTCTTTTTGGTTTTGTGGTTTGTATAGAGTTGTATTTGGAAACTGCCTCATTACTAGCTGTTTAAAAAGCTTCCAACGCATAGGAAAAGACTCGTTAGCTCTACCCTTTGTTTCTATTATAAAATCTTCACCAATAAAATCTGGTGTGTACTTTATAGGTAGTATACGTTTGCAGCCTCTATTCTTATATTCACCCTTACCATTTGACTGCCTCTCATACACCTCGTTTTCAAAATGAAAACCGTTTAAAAGAACAAAAGTTTCTCCTTCATATTTAGATTTTATTTTAGCTTTTTTCAAAGCCATATACATATACTTTTCTAAGCCAGAAGCAAAGACGATACCATCGTATGTTACCTTCTTTGCTCTTACTGGACCTCTTTTTTTTGATCTCTTCTTCTTAAACATATAGTTTTATTTACTTCCACCCACTATAATGTCACCTGGGTACATTCTTTGTGGCTTGGAATAATGTTCACCTGTGTTACCGTTTTGAGCAACAACTTTCATACGTTCTTCATCTTCTTCAAAAGCGTGAGCGTTACAAGGCTTTACAGGCTCTGCACGTTTGATCATAGCTTCTTCTATTTCATCAGATAAACAACGTTTAGCTGCTTCAATATAAAGCAATGCATCCATCAACTCTTCTTGCACATCAATTAAAAACCTGTTAAGATCTTTTTCTTGACCAACTATTTCTTCCATCATTGTGGCACCATACTTTTCTTGACCAACTAAACTACGTTGATCCATCTTTTTTAGCACAGCTAATACAATTTCATCTTTAGTATCTATCTTCATTTTAAACTTGTTTTTACAAATGTTCCATTAACCATTGATCCTTTGCGATTTTTAATCTCATCGTAAGCGCTAGTTACGCAGTCTTCTATTTTCATCTGTTGCATGTGAGCTAGATTAGTAAGTACTACCATTATGTCTCCGATAGCGTCTTTAGTTTCGGCTCTATCGTTTTCAAGTAGAGCTTCGGCTAGTTCACCAACTTCTTCCATCAACTTCATATACTGTGTTTTAGAATCACCCTTGTTATAAATACCTCTTACTTGAGCCCAGTCTCTTATCAAATCAAACACGTTAACTTCGTCTTCTTTGTAAAATTCTTCTTTGCCACCCAGCTCATTTAGTTTTTTGTTATAAACAAANCACCTATTAGAGTTGTACATAGATGTAACAGCGTTGTTAAATAGATCTTTGTAGTTGTCTTTAGTTACTTCGAATTTACCAAATGTAGTTTCCCAAGTTAGACCTATAGAATCTTCTAACCTATCTTTTAACTTGTTTAAAGGCATTGGAAACGTAGTTGTTTGTTCCGTAATGTTTAGCTTCATTTCTTTATTAGATTTAATTAAATTTTTATAGGTTTGCCTATCGACCTTATAGCCATAAGACTTTTGAAGTTCTATTTCCATGTTAGATATCTTGTCGATATCGTCGCTAGTAAGTAGAACTTCGTATTCGTCTGGAGCATAACCTTGTTGCTCCGTAACCCTGCTATTAAGATTACGTGTGACGCCTATCTTTTTACCCGGGATGTGATATAAATAATACATAGTTAAATTTTATCGTTATATAAATGTAAATTATGTGCGTGATGGTAATACCAACCCGTTTTAATAGACAACCTGTCTGCAACCATTTCCTGCAATGATGCAAACTGATACTGATCATTACAGAAACCGTACCAGAGGTCATTAGAACGCATATAGACAGACATACAAAGCTTGTTATCTACGATACTGAACTGTACTGCGTATGTGCATGGAGTATCATGACCGTACCTATGTATTTCTTTACCATCATATATTGATATAGCTGCTTGTCTACTACTTGGATTCTTCCTAAGAGCATCAACAACTTTATCTAATTGATCTCTACGTTGCCATTGATAACCATAATTAGAATTTACAACACCATCACCATCAGCCATACGTTTCCATATAGGAGGTATGCTACCGTTTAATTCGCCTAGCTTACTAATATTAGGGTCACCAGACAAATACCAAGCCCACTCAGCTGCTGCATACTTTTTATTCCATTTTCTATATCTAGCTTTTATCTGTTTATCAGATGGGTTGTGGATATAAAACCCTACATTAAACAACGCTTTAGTGTTATCAAAATCTACTCCTTTGTTTTTTATTTTTACAAAGAAATAATCAAATGCTTCACTAGCTGTTTTAAAATTACTTTTTGTGCTTATCATAATAATATCTACAATATTCGTAATATTTCTCCCATATAGTATCTTTAACGAAACTTTTTGGGGATCTGTTAGTCTCACCACTGATGGTTATATCTATCCACCAGCTTCCTTCTTTATTAGCCATTGGCGCTATGTGTATACCGTTTCTAATACACCAAACGCAAGCTTCATAATCTACCNTTGTCTTCTTATATTCACCCATATAAAATGGTGACTTTTTCTTAGCCATTAAATATAATTAACTTTCCCAAGGCATTTTGTCTTCTGTACCTGCTTGTATGTGAGGTAGAAAACATCCTGACTTTGGTTCCCATTTAAAATGAGATTCTGCTCCGTTTTCTCCAAGGTTTTGGAACTTAACTTTAAGTACTTTGCATTTAACAGTTTTGTTTTCATAGTCTCTGTGAACCAGTAAACCATGATAAGAAGCATCATACCACTCACCACCACCTTTAATGTTGTACATAGTAGGTTCTTCAATCTTTCCATCTTTATCTTTATACATTTTAGTTGGATGCGCTACGATAAATACTAGCACGTCATACTTCTTAGCAAAGATTTCAATCTTGCTTAAGTATTCCATGGTATACCTATTAACATCTTCTGTTTTACAATCAGTATCTCTTACCTTATTGAACGGATCAATAACCAAGCATTTGATACCTTTACGTTTTACTAACTCAGCACCCTTTTTTAGCACTGACTCTAACGTGTAACGTTCCATATCTATGTGGAAAAAGTTACTATTACAGTGATCAGCTATTTGATTCCATCGGTCACCACCAATATCTGCTTTAGTAGGCATACCTTGCCATACTTTACGCATTAATTTGTGCGCGTGTAAATATGTTGGCACATTTTCCGGCGAAGCAAAAGCTGTTTTCCAACCATAATTCGCATTGTAGCCGACAACCATTTGGTCGACGAAATCACTTTTACCGGAACTAGGTATACCAGTGACAGTAATGAACTGACCAGTATAAGTTGAAAATATCGAATCAAAATGCTCAAGACCAACTTGAAACCCTGGCTTGAAGCCGTTTTCAACAAAGTCTGTAATCTCACCCTCGATATCTCGGAAAGTTGTAACATTTTCCAATGGTACAGGCTTAGCTCCTGATATACGTTCTGAAAGTTTTTCTTTACCATGCTTTAATAAGTATTCGTTAGCGTCTTTACAATCTTGAAATGTAGCTATGTGACATACTTCAGACCCTAGCCTACGTATAAGCTCTGTTTGTAAAGCTTGACCAGCTTCATCGGAGTCTACTGCTAGTATGATCTTTTCTTTGTCCTCAAAGTAATCTATACAACTATCTAAATAGTCAAGATTGTTAGAATTTAATGTTGCGCCGTTTGGAACTGAGATTGCGTTAGTTATACCTGCTTCGTGCAGAGCTAACACATCCATTTCGCCTTCAACGATTACACAATATTCAAAACCTACAACACTATCAATATTGTAGAATACTTTTTCAGCACCTTTAAATAATTTAAAGTTCTTTCTTCCATCGCGGTATTTAACGTTTGTTAATTCTCCACCCATGAAATAGTTGAACTTTATTACATTCTCGGTTTTCTGTGTCTGTGGCATCCATTCAGGACCCTCGCTGACCTTTAAATCATCGAGAGTCTGTTTGGAAATACCCCTTGCTTTAAACCAGTCTTCAACTTTCATACCAGGTTCTTCAAACTTATAAGGCTCAGGCTTTGTGTATATTTTCTCTGCTGATCCTTTACGTTTGTAAGTGTGTAGTTGAAATGATGTATTGCAATTGTGACAAGTACCGAGACCACGATCCCAATCATAGGAAGCACATTTAGCTTTCTGATTCTTAGGTTTCCTGTTGTGAGAGCATACAGGGCATGTACCCTGCTTTTTACCCTCTTCAAGCTTATGCACATTGAATTCTTCAATTGCAAACCCATTGATCTCTGTTTCTTGCATTTAATTTAATTTAATTTATTTACCATTATTCCCCATCCCTACAGTCGGGACATATATCGCAGTAATCGTAGTCACACTTAGTCATAACTTCACCGCACATCTCACAGAAGGCCATTAGAATGGTAGATCGTCTGCTTGTGGTGCTAATGACTGAGCTTGAGCTTGTTGAGGTTGATCATCTCTAGGTGCTGTAGCTACATTGTCACCGTTTGTCCATACTACTTGTACGTTACCTAGATAAGTCTTAGCTGTTTTAGCTTCTCTCTCTTCTTTTGTCTGGGCTACAACGATAGGACCTTGGTTACCGAACTGATCAGGCTCATCGTTTAGTGTAATTGTAATAGGTAGATACTTACCTTTTTTACCTTCAATGATCTTTGTTTTATCAATGTTGTTAAGATTGATACTTGCTTTAATAATACTTGCCATAATTTAATTGTTTTTGTTTGTTATATTTATTATCTTTAGTGATTCGTATTTTGTTTGTAATAACTAGGATGTAAATAATGATCTTTATAGTCTACTGTTAGTTCTTCTTCAACTTTTATATTATTTAATGATACCATAACAAGGTCGCCATTGTTTAGCACCTGAAACCTACAGTTAGGAGTCGCAGAATGATTAGTATATCTTCCTAGTGTAGTTTTGTAGGCTCTGTTTATTGAAGCTAATCCAACTATAGAATCTTTTTTTATAGAACTAACAGCAATAATACCTAATCCATTTATTTTAGATTCTTTTACCTCAACACCTTCGACATCAAACTCTAGTACTTTTCCACTTAAAGTTACAGCTTCTAACTGTTCCTTGCTAATATTTACATCTTTTAAAAATTTATCTATTTCATTCATAGCGTTTTAGTTACACAGTATTGAGCAGGATTAAAATCTTTGTTTTTATAAAACAACCTGTACTGTTCAATAGCTTGCTCTACTTTGTCCTTACCTCTTTGTAAAAATTGAGGAGAGCAATCAAATATACCTATTTGCCCACTTAACTTGTCGACAGCTATAAAGATCATATCCATGTTAAAATAACTAGAGTATATATAAGCTTGACTATCATAGTTATACTCTCTTGCTGAATAAGCAAACTTATCTAAATTAGATGTAGTTTTTAAATCCACTACTAGTTGTTGAGTATTGTTAACAATATCAGCTTTAAGCTTCCACCATTCACCACCCAGCTCTAGCACACCAGGTATTTCATACTCTACATCAATATCCTGTATAAGCTCTTTACACATATCATTAGCCATAAGCTTATCTCTTAAAACCTGTAGCTCATCTGCTTCTTTTTGTAGGAGGCACATTTCACCGCCACTTAGATCTTTGTAAACCTTTGAATTTCTAGTAGCAGCTTCTATGATCTTGTATTGCTCTAGTTTATCAGGTTCGAGAACTAATGTGTGAAAGTAACCTCCTTTAATAAGATTTGGATTACCTACAATTGGTTTTTTAAAACTCATTGGATCTCTAATTAAAGATCTTATATCTGAGTTGCTTAAGTATTGTTTACCAAAGTCTCCATAATAATCTTCATCGTTATCTAGCCTTTTTAATACTTCTTTTTTCTCTTTGTTTGTCATAAAGTCTTTAAAGTTGCAGCAGGTATTTCATACTTACTTTTAATAGCATCTAAACTTCCTCCTGCTTTTAAGAAAGCTTTAGCTTTTTCTAACGCTTGACCCTCTAATTTAGGTTTAGCTTTAGCTGTTTTGCCGTGACTGTTTACAGCATCACTGTCTTGAGTGTCATCAATTAGAAATAAATTTCCAAGTGCGTACTTTTTCCCATAACTGGAAGCACTACCAAACTTCTGTGGCATTTGCATACCCTTCTGATCAAGATCAATACCAACAACAGCAGTTGCGTGTATAGCATCTTTGCCATCAGTGACAGTAGCTTTAGACTCTAATATAGGAAAAGGATCCGTAGATATTAATGTCTCGCTGATTGTTACTGAAACTCCTAAATCTAATAAATAGGGCTTTGTTGCTTCAAGGATGTCTTCGGCTGATCTGAAGTTGTATTTACCGAAGGAGTTAAATCTAGATTTTTTAGACTTGAACTTTGTTTGGATAGTAGCTAATTTTTCGTTTAGTATCATTCGTTTGTTTTTAAATTGCTTATTATTATAAT
>JGI20154J14316_10003344_pt1 | contig 12938 bp, 9 predicted proteins | sample COG_04_FD_14316 | JGI IMG/M metagenome (IMG submission 14316) | reverse complement strand
TGCCTTACTGAGTCTCTCGGCGAGCACCTCGATGCAGCCAGTCACACATTACCAAAGGATTGCCGCGGAACTGCTCCATGCGCAGCCAGAACAAGCCCTCGGCGATCAGCCACGCTACNAAATGCTCAGTGCGACACACGCCATTGAGATCGATTGGAATAGTAATTGGCACAAGTTGCTTGGCTTGTCGTTGGATTATGCATTCGAGACTGGCAAACGTGCCGGCATGATTCTGATTACCGATGATGTGGACGACACCAATGAGCTGCTACAGTTAAGGGCATTGATACGCCAATACAATCTGCCTGTGACGTTATGGGCAATCGACAAAGAAACCGAAAGGCTGCGGCCTTTCGCGGAGTAGTCGGGCTAGGTAATTGTCTGTCCAACGGCCGTACCGTATGAGCGCCATCGCAGTGCGGACGACACGGAGGTCATCCCTCCCGCATCAATCGTCGACGATGATTGCTAGGCGGTGGACTTATAAGGGTTTGCTTTTTGGCGTTGCTGCAAAAAGGGTGTAGGTTCGGTTTGTATCTAGACATACAAGCTCTGCTTACTCCTGCTTTAACTACTTTCACCTCACTGCATGCGTCATTCATTCACCACCCTAGCTGTTGCCATCTTTGCCCTTCTCACTGCGGTCGTGGTGGCACCTGCGCTTCACGCCAATGTCGCCGAGGCGCCACCTAATATTGTGCTGATCATTAGCGATGATCACGGCTTTCCCGACTACGGCTTCATGGGCCATCCTGATATCCAGACTCCGCATTTGGATCGCTTAGCTTCAGAAAGTCATGTCTACACCCGTGGTTATGTCAGCACGCCGCTCTGCTGCCCCTCGCTGACCACCATGCAGACCGGCCTGTATGCTTACCAGCACGGTTATACGGGGAATGATCCAGCAGCGCGTGGCGATCGTCAGCCTTGGGTCGATCACTACAAGAGCTTGCCGCAATTACCACTGATGCTGCAAAAAAAGGGCTACCTCAGCCTGCACACCGGCAAGTTTTGGCAAAAGGATCCTGCGATTGCAGGCTTCACGCACACTATGGGTGAGACTGGCCGACATGGCTCAAAAGAATCACTGGGCATTGGCCGTAATGGTATGCAGCCCGTCTATGACTTTATTGATGAAGCTCAAGACCAGCAAAAGCCATTCCTAGTCTGGTATGCGCCGTTCCTGCCACACACACCGCACAATCCACCCGAGCGCTTGCTAAGTAAATACAAGCACCTCGGCCACAGTGCCAAATATTATGCCATGGTCGAATGGCTCGATGAGACCTGTGGCGAGCTGCTCGGCATCCTCAAGTCTAAGGGACTCGAAGAGAATACCGTGGTGCTGTTTGTTTCTGACAATGGCTGGCCCGGTAATGACAAAGTCTATCCTTCTGAACTGGGCATGCGCACCCCGATTACCATCAAGTGGCCGGGCAAGGTAGCACCGAAGATGGATGTATCGAACATGGCGAGTAACATTGATCTCGCACCCACCATTTTGAGCATCGCAGGCCTAGACGCGCACCCGATGATGCCCGGCATTAATTTATTAGACTTCGATGTGGTCGAGAAGCGCAAGTATGTCTTCGGTGATAATTACCACCACGACATGCTGCAGGTAGATCGGCCCGAAGCGTCACTGCGAGGCCGCGTGCTTGTTAGTAAGCAGTGGAAGCTGATCGTCTGGCAAGCGAAGCAACCGGAGCTACGCGAAATCCCATGGCTTACCAAGCCACCATCTGATCAAGTGGAGTTGTTCAACCTGCAGCTCGACCCCTTCGAACAAAGTAACCTTGCCATAGCTCGCCCAGATATTGTCAAAGCGCTGCGCAGCCGAGCTTGACGCATGGTGGACGCCGAGAGAATTGTGATAGAAATTTGCTTTTTGCGGGCGCACTGTTGATGTGCCAAGGCATCGCGTTTTTTTATCCATCTCCAACTTTTTAATTGATTCAAGCTATGAGTACATCAGCCACACCAACTGAAGACGGTATTGATGCTATCCCTCAAGCAATTCTCGACCGCCTAACCCGTGTCGATATGCCTGCTGTGCGCGGGATTGATGCAGCCGAGCAAAGCATGCAAGTCGCGGGTGTGACTGTGCCGGTGTATAGTTGTGATGCATTGGTGCTTGGCAGTGGCGCGGCGGGCATGCGTGCGGCAGTCGAGTTGAAGCGTCGTGGTGTCGATGTATTGGTGGCGAGCACTGGTTTGTTTGCCGGCACGTCGGCGTGTTCGGGGTCGGACAAGCAGACGCTTTACACGGCGAGTACGGACTACAAGGGCGACAATTTCGTGAAATACGCTCAAAGTCTCTGTAGTGGCGGGGCGATGGATTTTTCGACTGCGTATGTGGAAGCGGTCGGATCGATCGATGCGATGGGAGGTTTGCAGTATATGGGCTTACCTTTGCCGCACGATAATCAGGGCGCGATTTTGCGTTACAAGACCGACCATGATGAGGCGGGACGTGCGACCAGTTGCGGCCCGCGCACTTCGAAGTTAATGGTCAAGGTGTTGTTTGAAGAAGCGCTCACACTGGGTGTGCATATCCTGCCGAGCTGTAGTGGTATTCAGATTGTCAAACAAACCGTCGATGGCGAAGAGCGTGTCTGCGGTGTGATCGCCTTGCATCGCGAGGAAAAGCGTAATGCTTATGGTCTGGTCTTTATCCGCTGCGAGGATCTGGTGATCGCAACGGGTGGCCCAGGTGAACTCTATCGCGACAGTGTGTATCCGCATCATTGCCACGGCGGTTTGGGGCTCGCCCTAGAAGCGGGTGTGGAGCTGTGCAACGTCACTGAGAGTCAATTCGGTATCGGCACACCGCGCACGACTTTTCCATGGAATTTGTCTGGCACCTATGTGCAGGTCATGCCGCGCATTTATTCCGTGGATGCGGAGGGCAATGAGATCCACTTTCTGGAGCGCTTCTATCGCACCACGCGCGAGATGGTTTCCAATACCTTCCGCAAAGGCTACCAATGGCCGTATCACTCCACACGTATGTTGGACTACGGTTCCAGTCTGCTTGATTTGGCAGTGTTTATAGAGCAGCAAGCCGGGCGTAAGGTCTATCTCGATTTCCTTCGCAACCCAGAGCCTGTGAATGCGGGCGATACATTCTCGCTGGATAATCTCGATCCCGATGTGCGCGAATATCTGGAAAACAATGATGCGCTGCAAGATCTGCCGATTGACCGTCTGCGCCGGATGAACCCACTGGCGATCGAACTCTATCGAATGCACGGCACTGATCTAGCGTCCGAGCCGTTGGAATTCGCGATGAACAATCAGCACATGAACGGCGGTATTTTGATCGACGATTGGGGCCGCACCAACCTCGGCGGTTGCTATGCGATTGGCGAAGCGGCTGGCAGCCACGGTGTAACACGTCCGGGTGGTGCCGCGCTTAACTCTGGTCAAGTCTTTGGTAAGCGTGTGGCGCTTGCGATCAAGCGCTCGCGTAATGATAAAACGGATACAGTGGTAGATCAGAGCACAGTGTCCTCTGCACTTGCCGGTGCGCTGCGAGATGCCGATGGATTTGTGAGTGGTAGTGGGCGCAAGCCGAAGGACGTAAAGGCGGAAGTTCAGGCACGCATGAGTGACTACGCGGGGATTATTTGTACTGCAGATGAGGTGCAGTCCGCGCTGCAATCCGCCACGGCATTACGCCGCGAGGTCGAATCGAATGGCTTAGAGGCCAGCTCCGCAGCGATGGTGGGGCAGGCGTTCCGCTGGCGGCACATGGTGTGGGTTTCAGAGGCAGTGCTCACAGCGCTGGATCACTATATTTGCGCAGGCGGCGGTAGTCGCGGTGCCCGTGCTATCTGCTCGGAGGCGGGCACGCGGTGTCCCGATGCGTCGATTGAAGACTTGAGCCATTTCCGCTTTATTGAAGAGCAAGCGAACGACAAAGAGGCCAAGCTCATCGTTCATCGATCCGCAGGCGGCATCACAATTCGCTCACAACCAGTGAATCGTGACCCGCAGGTGCACCGTGAATTCTTCGAAAAAGGCTGGGGCAGCTACCTGATAGAGGAAGGCTAGTTGCGGCGATTCAGCTTGCTACGGATAGTCGAAAACAACCATCATTCACCACTACAATTAGTCATTTTCACATGGAATACAGGAACGTTCGAGAACAGGTTACCGATCAAATACGAGCTGAGCTACTGTTAGGGAAGTTTGAGGTAGGCGAAGCGATGCGGGAGATCCCATTGGCTGAGCGTTTTAATGTCAGTCGTGGCCCGATTCGCGATGCGCTCTTACAGTTGTCTCAAGAAGGCTTGCTGGAATTTACGCCAAACCGCGGCTCTCGTGTCGGCAAGGAGTGGGATGGAAAATTGATTACGGTGATGGTCGATCTGCGCTATAAGATGGAGAGTTTCGCAATGAGCGAAATCATCGCTCATCCTGCCGAGGACTTTACCTCCAAGATCCGTAAGAATTTACGCCTNTTCAAACTCGCTTGTGAAGACGCTGATATGGCTGCGGTNGTGCAACTGGATCTTGAGTTCCACCGTTTGTTCCTGCGCCACTGTGGACACAGTGGCTTGGAGTCTGTTTGGCTACCGATGATGGGCGGCGTGCGTCTGCCATATTCTAGACATGAAATGCTGACGGATAGCTATGAAGAGCATAAGCAAATCGTCGATGCAGTTGAAGCGGGCGACCGTAAAGCGGCATTAAAGGCTTTGAAGACCAATATTCTTAAGCCGTTTAAGGTATCATAGCCACATATTGATTGAATTAGTATTTTCTATTCGCACTTCAAGTTGTTAACAATATACATAATTGCATTTAACTATGAAAATCCCTGAAACACCCAAGAGATTCGATCTCTGGATCGATGGTGCTTTTACACCGTCGACCAGTGCGAGCTATATGACGCGCCAGAGTCCCGCGCACGACTGTCCCGTTACGGCAATCGCTGCAGGCACGGCTGCCGATGTAGACCGAGCGGTTGCCTCTGCGCTGCAGACGTTCGAGTCTGGCGTGTGGGCAAATACCTCGGGTGCTGAGCGTTCTGCGATCTTGTATGCGGTGGCGGAGCGGCTCATTGAGCGGAAGCAAGAGCTCGCGCTGTTGGAAACGTTGGAAAGCGGAAAGCCACTTGCGCAGGCTGACTCCGAAGTCGAATGGGCTGCCGGAATCTGGAAGCATGCTGCGGCGCTGTGTCGCCACCTCTATGGACAGAGCTGCAATACTTTAGGCGCAAGCACCGTATCAATGACATTGCGCGAACCGATCGGTGTCGTTGGATTAATTACACCGTGGAATTTCCCTTTATTGATCGCGAGTCAGAAGGTGCCTTATGCNTTAGCTGCGGGCTGCTCGGCGGTGATCAAACCGTCCGAATTGACTTCTGCGACNACGCTGATTCTCGCCGAAATCCTAAAAGAATGTGGGCTGCCAGATGGCGTGCTGAATGTGGTGACTGGTTATGGCGATCCGGTTGGCCAGGCCTTGTGCGAGCATAAGGACATCGAGATGATTTCCTTCACTGGATCGACCACTGTCGGTAAAGCGATTGCCGCGACTGCCGCATGTAATTTGAAAAAGGTCTGCTTGGAGCTCGGCGGTAAGAATGCGATGATCGTGATGGATGACGCGGACTTAGATGCCGTGGTCGATGCCGCTCGCTTGGGCGCATTTTTCAACATGGGTGAATGTTGTAATGCGAGTAGCCGTATCTTAGTGCACGAAGGTATTGCCGATCAATTTGTCGAACGCCTGACGGCCTTTGCCAAAGAACTATCAGTGTGTGATCCACTCGATGAGACTTCAAAGTTGGGTGCGATTATTAATGAGACGCAGGAGCAAAAGATCCTAGGCTATATCGCCGCAGGTCAAAAAGATGGCGCCACTATTTGTTTGGGCGGCGGTAAGGTTGAGACTGAGAAGGGCCGTTACCTCGAAGCCACGATTCTAGATCATGTGCCTGCGGACTCCGCGACTGCCACTGAAGAAGTCTTTGGGCCAGTGCTTTCAATTGTTCGAATTAAGACACTCGACGAAGCGATCTCGATTGCCAATCGCACCGCTTACGGTTTGTCCGCCGGTATCTTTACCAATGATTACAATCAAGCGATGAAGGCATCGCGCGCACTTCGTGCTGGCACTGTGTGGGTCAATACATGGCTGGAAGGACATCCTGAGTTGTCCTTTGGCGGCTACAAACAGAGCGGACTCGGTCGTGAATTGGGCAGTAAAGCAGTCGAAGAATATACTGAAGAAAAGACCGTCCTCTTCAGCCTCGGCAAACGTCAGCCATGGTGGTGATCGGCAGGTTGCTACAGGACTAGAGTCGGACCACAAGGCAACTTGAACTTATAAATATGAAAACACATATTGAATGCGAAGTTGCTGGGGAGGTCGCGACGATCCTGCTCTCGCCTCCTGAAGGCAAGCCAGCGACGCTCGATACAGACGTCCTTAACGAACTTGAACAAGCAATCCAGCAGGTGCGTGCGCAGCAGTCGCGCATTGTGTTGCTGCGTAGTACGTCTGAGCGCTTTTTTTGTGTCGGCGCAAATATCAATGTGCTTAAAGAAACCAATGCGGCGACGATCGTGCCTTGGGTGATGCAGGGGCACCGTGTGCTCAATATGCTTGAAGACTTGCCGATGCCCGTTGTTGCAGTGGTGGAGGGGTATGCAATGGGCGGAGGCCTAGAACTGGCAATGGCTTGCGACCTTATTTTCAGCTCCGACAGTAGCCGTTTTTCGCAATCTGAAGCGAGCCTTGGTTTTATACCAGGTTGGGGAGGTACGCGTCGCTTCGCGCGTCGTATTGGCGTGTCGAAAGCGAAGTATTACTTTTATAGCGGTCAAATGATAGAGGCGAAACAAGCCGCAGACATCGGGCTGATTGATTTTGTCGGCGACAAAGATGCGCTGACCAACGAACTGAACGACTTCACTGTATCCGTGCTTGGGAATAATAAAAATGCAATGAGCCAGTTTAAAACGATATTAAACCAACAAGAGCAAGTTGCGCGCGACGAAAATGCCACAGTGGAGGCTTGTCGTTCGATTAGTTGCTTACAAGACGCTGATGCTAAGCAGCGTTTGAGCGACTTTCTTAATAAGAAGAAAACGATATAAGATGATGACTAAAGAAGCATTAGGCGGTATCCGCATTCTAGATTTTAGCCACGTGTATCAGGGGCCAGTAGGCACTCAGTTGCTCGCGGATTACGGTGCCGATGTGATTAAAGTCGAACGTCCGGGCAGTGGTGATTGGAGTCGTTCGTGGGGACCTTTCGTCAAAGATGTGTCGTTGCCATTCGCTAATTTGAATCGGAACAAACGTTCTATCACTGTAGACTTAAAGCATGAGGATGGTCGGGAGATTATCCGCAAGCTCGTCAAAGAGTCTGATGTGGTGGTGCATAACTTTAGGCAAGGAGTCATGGCGAAACTAGGCTTTGGCTATGAGGACTTGAAGGAGATCAACCCAGCACTAATTTACGCGACTTCGAGTGGTTGGGGCGATTCCGGGCCGTATGCCGAGCGCGGCCGCGCAGGTCACGATATGATGGCACGCGCGGAAGGTGGATGGTTTGTTTCTTATGATGAGTCGAAGCCGCCGATTCCCGGTGGCATCAGTATCGACTATGCGGCGGGGCTTAATTTGATGGTCGGTATACTGACCGCTCTGGTGCACCGCCTCAAGACGGGGGAGGGGCAGTTTGTTTCGACTGATTTACTCAGTGTTGCCTTCCATGGCCATGCTTGGGATGCGGCATCGCGCTTGAATGCTGATCGTATTGACCGGCCTGCAGCAGTTGGTGGTACCGAGGCTGCAATCAATAAAGCGTTTCAAACTGCAGACGGTTTTATCGAAATTTCACCCGTTTTTTCGGACAATGCACTACGCGACATTTCAACGGCACTGGGCTTAGGCGATTTGTCCTTGCAGGCTGAATTCAGTACAGAGGGCTTACAGATCGAAAATAAGAATCAGTTGAATGCCGCTTTGGCGAAAGCTTTCCTGATGAAGTCGACGGACGTTTGGATGGTTGAGTTGGAGGAGCGGGGCGTGTTGTGCGCGCGCGTGAACAGCTTTGAGCAAGCGGCTCGAGATCCGCAAGTGTTGCACAACAATATGATTGTATCGATGGAGGATCCTGTTGCCGGTAAGCTTAAATTGTTGGGTAATCCGATACGGCTCAAAGGAACGCCGCCTAAGCTGGAGAAGTTTCCCCCGACGCTCGGTCAGCATAACGTGGAAGTCGCCCAACAGCTGGGCTACTCGGAGCAGGCAATTGTTGAGATGATGGAAAACGGAGTCTTTGGTGAATCTAGTTTAGTTAAGTGATTCATGTTTTCCATAGCGCGACCAAAGAACTATAAAATATTCTAGAAAATCTATAATCTAACTTCTTTACCCTTATGAATAAAAAACTATTTTTCTGGTCACTTACCTCAGCACTGTCGGGGTTTCTATTTGGTTTTGATACCGTAGTCATTTCTGGCGCCGAGCAAGCAGTGCAAGAGCTTTGGGGGCTTAGTGATGCGATGCATGGTTGGGTTCTGAGTGCCGCGTTGTGGGGCACCGTAATTGGTGCGATGTTTGGTAGTTGGCCCTCTGACAAGATCGGTCGCAAGAAAACGCTGATGTGGATCGGCGCGCTTTACTTTATCTCTGCGCTCGGTTCGGCGATCGCACCTGACCCGACTATTTTGATGATCGCTCGCTTTATTGGTGGTGTCGGAATCGGTGTCTCGACCGTAGCAGGTCCGCTTTATATTTCTGAGATGGCGCCGCCTAAGCATCGTGGTCGACTGACTGGTTTGTATCAGTTTAACTTGGTTTTCGCGATCCTCGTAGCATTCATCTCCAATGCACTGCTCAGTGGACTCGGGGATGGCGCGTGGCGCTGGATGCTAGGTGTTGAGGCATTTCCAGCCTTAATCTATACTGTATTGTGCCTAACTATTCCTGAAAGCCCGCGCTGGTTGATTTTGAATAAGGGCGACAAGGCCGCGGGCAAGGAAGTGTTGGGTAAGATCAATACGGAGATGAGTGAAGCAGAGTTAGATGCCCTGGTGGATGAGATCGCCGAGTCCGGTAGTCATAAAGTCAGTCAGCACGGTTTCTTTAATAAGAAGTTGGCGAAGCCTATGTTGTTGGTGTTTTTCCTCTCCGCCTTCAATCAATTGTCGGGGATCAACGCGGTGCTTTACTTTGCACCGCGCATCTTCGAAATGGGCGGGCTAGGCGAGAAGTCTGCTTTGTTGCAATCCATCGGTATCGGGGTGACGAATGTGATCTTCACCTTCATTGGTCTCTACCTAATTGATAAGGCCGGTCGACGTATCCTACTGCTAATTGGTTCGGTTGGTTATATCACGTCATTAGGCTTGTGCGCGTGGTCGTTTGCGACTGAGAGCTTTACCTATATGCCATACTTCATTTTCGCCTTTATTGGTTCTCACGGAATCGGCCAAGGCGCAGTCATTTGGGTGTATATATCAGAAATCTTTCCTGCCCGTCACCGTGCCCATGGCACGTCGTTTGGAGTATCGGTTCACTGGGTGTTTGCCGCGGTCATAACGTTGATTTTTCCAGTCATGGTCGGTAAGTTTGATACTCAGTATATCTTCGGGTTCTTCTGCGCGATGATGGTGCTGCAATTACTTTGGGTTATCTTTATCGTTCCAGAAACGAAGGGCCGCAGCTTGGAGCATATGGAAGAAACTTTGGATATTACTTAAGGTCACACCCCCTAGCCGCGCGTCCTAGACGCGGATGTGCGTTTGCCCCCTTTTTTATCCTCTACTTATCCCAATGGCTGGACCCAACCGCCACCGTTTCACCATAACTGTGATTGCGAGATTCTGGTACAGGCTAAATGAGCCCTGCAGCCCGTTGTTCCATCAGCCATTCGCCAGGAGTTCGGATGGATATACCGTAAAATTGTGGACCGAGCCGGTACTCAAGCTGACTTGCGTCGATGCGCAAGAAAACCAATCTTACCCGATTGATTCAGCCCCGACTGTGATCTAAGAGAATATGGTCTAAGACTCGCAGCCAGAGGAAGAAATCTACTGTGAACTCTATGGCGAATCGAGCAGCAATTGAAGAAATCCTTTTGATTCGCTTAGAACTGTAGGAGGGAGCTGGAATGTCCGATAGCTCCATCCCGAATCGAGCGGGGAAAGCCCTGCATGAATTGCAGACGCCTCTGTGCCGGTGACTTCATTCACTTCGATATTCCAGTTCATCAAATCCCTACTTCCTTCGCGTTGAAGTTCAAGTCGTTCAACCGTAAGTGCTATCGCACGATGCTATGCGATTAGAAAACACCTGCTCCACTAATGAGCGGTGAGGGGTACAGGTAGAATCTGATCAATAGGAGTGCAGGTATTACTGCCAATTACAGTAGTTTTTAAGGGCAGTTTAGGGGCAGTCAAATTTTTCGACCAGCACTCCTTGGCGCACTAAAAAGCCCTAAGCATTTGGTGCTTAGGGCTTTAAAAGTGGAGCCACCTGTCAGAGTCGAACTGACGACCTGATGATTACAAATTAGCAGCTTGCATATTCTGTAAAGTTCACAACTTTACACCTAATCCCACTATTAGTAGGGGATAGAAACCAATAAATCAGGGCAAGTTATGAATATTAAAGAACAAGAAAGTGGCAAAGTGAACGCCAAAAGTGGCAAAGTAGTGGCTAAGTCAAAGCGTCTCCCGAAGGGGCATGCAGACTATTGGAAAGATAAGGTGAGAAAGCTCACTTACAAAAAGGATGGTGTACTGATCGAGGCGACCAACTACTCTGTGCGGTTGCAATCACTCGGACGGCGAGAGTTCTTCAATTTGAACACGGCGAACAAATCAACAGCGGCGCAGCAGGCAAAGCAGATCCATGCCTTTCTAGTTTCAAACGGATGGGAGGCAACGCTTCCCAAGTTCAAGCCCGAGGCCGAGGCAAAGGCAGAGATTGAGACGGTAGGGGATCTGATTGCAAAAGCATCTAAGGAGGCCGAGGTCAGGCCGTTGACGTTGCGGCAGTATATCGGCGCGTTGCGTCGAGTCGTGGGAGCTATTAAAGGCATCAAATCTGATGATGCGTCGAAGTATCAGCCGGGGGGGAGTGAGTGGCAGCAGCGAGTTGATCGGGTGAAGCTTGCACAGATTACGCCAGAGAAGGTCAAGGCATGGAGAAGCAAGCAAATCGCCAAGCTGAACCCCGAGGAAATGAAGAAGAAGCAAGTCAGCGTTAACAGCACATTGAACCAGGCACGCTCTATTTGGAAACATTCGGACGATGCAAGTCCCTTCGATGGTTTGAAGTGGAAGCAGACAGCCAAGAGATTCAAGCCGACTGTTGACGCGCCTACGCTTCTCTATTGGGCGGTGGAAGAGCTAGAGAAGAAGCAACCCGAGCAGTTCAAAGCGTTCATGCTATGCCTATATCTTGGATTGCGCAAAGGGGAGGCCGATTGTCTCTCATGGGAGCAAATTGACTTTGAAAAAAAGCGGTTGCGGATCGAAACGACAAAGCACTTTCAGCCGAAGTCGGAAAACTCAGAGCGTGAGATCCCGATCCAAGAGTCAATTTTGGAGACGGTGAGCAAGTGGCGGAAGGGCGCGGACTTAGTTTTCGTTCTCGATGGTGGCGATGCGAAGCCAAATGCAAGTTACACATATTATCGTGCCTCGGATACGTGGGATGAGTTAACCGCTTGGTTGCGATCCAAGGGGGTAGAGTCACCAAAGCCGATCCATTACCTGCGTAAGCTATCGGGGAGTCTTATGTATGCGAACAATGACGTCTATGCCGCTCAACGATTCCTGGGCCATTCGGACATTCGCACAACCATCGGCAGCTACTTGCACGAAGGGGATAACACTTTTGATATTGTAGCGAAGAAACCAGAACCGACAGAAGTAGAGGCCAGCTAATCGCGCATGGCGCCCAAGGCTAGGAATTAAGGTTGTAGTTTTATGGCACTAGGCAATGGCTGAAATTCACACAAATACTATATATAGTGCGATTTTATGAAAAATATACGATATACAGTGTTCATTTATTTGACAGCACAAATTCGCTCGCACACAGTTGGGTTTATCAAACGCCCCGTTTACTCTCAAAATCACCTTATCTTACTTCCTTCAACACAGCGACAGACCATACATTGTTAAGTTGTGAAGGCAGTATTAGGGCGGAATGCCGAGTAATTGAGTGCGTTGCTTTAAAGAAGTCCCGAGCAGTTGATAGCTGCTCGTGTTTAGACACAAAAAATCGCTGCCCCGAATAAATTCAGAACAACGACTTAAGGTAAGAGTTAAGACGTATAAAATCAGGATTTGTTAAAAACTCAAGTTTTCTTTTTAGAAAATTTTGAGCAGGGGCTCTAATATTAGGAATCCACTGACAAATAGTTAATGTTAATCACAGATCCTGCAGCTAATGAGCTGCTTACAACACGGGAAGCAACCGTCCGCCTTGGATACAAATCCAAGACTAATCACAGCGTGCTTCGTCTCATCAAACGCGGAGAACTGCCTGCAGTTCACTTTAACAGCAAGACTATACGTATTCGGGAGTCGGCTTTGAATGAATTTATTCAGCAACGGGGAGGGGGAATCGTCTATGCATAAATACGAAACCTCCCTTTTCGCTGAACTAGAATCATGCGGATACTGGCGATTGCAGACAAACGAGCCTGTTCTAATCAAAATCATGAATGCGCGGGCGAAGCAACCTGACTCTCCTTGGATGATCACAGGCCGCGGGTTGACCGCGACTGATCCTATGATCTACAGACGGGAGTTTTCTAGCTCCACCAAGGCTAAAATGTCTTTGGAACGAATACTCACGAGATTGGACGCTCAGGAGCATGAAATGATAAACGTGGGTGTCGGTAAGGGGTGGGTTTCCCAAAGCCCTTCAGTGGCGTCAAATCAGCCGAAACG
>JGI20154J14316_10003343_pt1 | contig 12938 bp, 6 predicted proteins | sample COG_04_FD_14316 | JGI IMG/M metagenome (IMG submission 14316) | reverse complement strand
GTTTAAATCTAAATTCCGTAATCGGTCAGAATAATGAGTTCTTTTAAATATCCGATTTTCTAATTCGGTCAGTTCAGCCAGTTTTAGAGAGTCTGATTTATAGATTTTCTTAATATTATTAATTGATTCTAATTTTTCAATTTTATTATTCAGATGATGGTCATAAGAAAAATCAAAAAAGTAGTCGCAGGCTATTAATACAAAAACGGAAATGATAAATATAGAAGTCCTCTTACTAAAAGAAATAGCTTTATTTTCAAAAAATTTAAGTATTCTATCTAAAAGTTTATCCATTTCTCAAATTAAAGCCAACGTCTCTGTATATGGCTCGTAGCGTGCAAATTATGAAATTATTTTCGGATGAAGCACGAGCCGAATTTTTTAATTTTTCTTATTATCTTTTTTTCTCAATAAGCCAAATTAAAAAATTTGGCGGACTAGCAAATATACCTTAACTTCGATTAATTAACTTACTAGCTATGAGCTATATACGTTGTTGTAGGTAGTTTTTTTTTAAAATTTCGATTCGATATATTTTTTGAGCTTTCCTTTTTTCTGCTGTTTTTTGAGTTTTTCCATATCCGAGTTTTTTTCAAGTTCAGATTTATTTTTTTCGTAAAATTCAATTGCATTCTCAGCTCCAGCCACAGCACATTCTATTTTATTTTTCGAGTATTCATTTTCTAAACTATATTTAGTCCAACCACTCATAAAAGACATTAAGCAATCTCCACAATCTAAAGGAACAATTCCAGAAACCAATTCTATTGAAACTGACGGACTTCCACTCATCCATTTCATTAAAAATGCATTTATTTCTTTTCGTTTTTCGGGATTTTCAGAAACAGGTGTTTTTAGCAACCATTCAGTCGAATTCAGAACTAGCTTTTCAGTTTTTTGATAATCTTCGGCATTCTCAAGTTTTATATCGTTAGGGATTTCAACTTCTTGAGCTAGTAAGCTTGTGCTTACAAATAGTAAAAAAATCAGAGTTTTAATTTTATTCATAGTTTGTGTTTTTAAATTACCTACAACTCGTTATATGGAGAACAAACCTCCTGTTTACACGCCTCTATTTCCGGATAACAGGAACTTTTGTGCTCGTTTATCATTCTATAAAAGCCACATTCCATTTTTCTTTTTTTTAAGTTGTGCTCATTCAGCGCAGACGAAACGGCTGTTAAAAACAACACATACACGCATACCACTGTGTCAATCACAGTACTATCATATTTTACTTTAAGATGAATTGGTTTTTGTAGAATCAGATTTGAGACCTAAGACTGTGATAAATGTACTAAAAATATTTTAATTGCATCAAATAGAGGGGAATTATCGAAATCATCTAATGAAGTGAATCCCTCAGCTTTTTTTTTCATTTTTTTATCTCTTAGAGGTTGTCAAGTTGGTTACATACGTTATCAATATCATCAATTCCGTAAAGTAGTTCCGACTCCTTTATATTCATCCATTGAAATAGTTGTAAAATCATTCCGTAATGTTGTCGAGCGAAAGAAGAATCTTTAATTGGCTGAGATTGTATAAAACAAATGGGTTCGTGATGAGCAATTCTATTTCTAAATCTATTAATTTTTGCTAACTGGTTAAACACAAATTTCTGGTTATATTGTTTTGTTGCTGAACTTGTTGGTTTTGAAGGGAAAATTTTTAATAATATTCGCCCAGTAGCTAAATATTGGCGTTGTCCAAATAGGTATCTCCAAAATCCAAAGCCCAATTCGGCGACTAGTTTGTTGTGAGTATAGGAGTTTCCTAATTTTTTAATAGCATCATTTATGTTTTGCCGTGTTTGTAGGCAATATTTGTTGTCAAAGACGCCCTTTGGTTGCGCTCCATTCCTTAACCAATCATTGCCCAAATTTAAAATACAGATGTCATCAATTTTATTTCTTAAAGCTATTTCAAAACAACTTATGACAGTAAAAAACTCTTGTGATAATTTGAGGTTCAATCTATAAAAAGTCATTGCTTTTCGGGTATTCCCATTTGATGCTATAAGGTATCTGCTCATTCTAGCAACTGATAATACGGACTCGAATTTAGCGTACTTCATTATTTTCACTTTTGGTATATACAAATATGTTTATTATATTTGTACTAACTTATTCCCGATAGTCCCTGATTTTATCAAACGATCGGGTTTCGTTTTTTATAACAATTTCATTCTTCAAAATCAAAATTTATTATTTTGTTGCTATGTGAATTATGCCCAAATTTCTTCGAATATGACGTACACCCACTTACCACTGTGTTAATCACAGTACTATCATATCTTACTTTAAGATGAATTGGTTTTTGTAGAATCAGATTTGAGACCTAAGACTGTGTTAAATGTACTAAAAAGTATTGTATACCTTGATAAATAAGTGCAATTTGGTCAGATTTGTGGTGCTAAATTTCCACCCTAAAGATGCTAACGCGTTGTTTTACAACATAAAATATTCAAATTAGAGAAGCCGGCTTAAAGCTGCGTTCTGAGTTTAGTTCTTTAAAAAATATAGTGTTTGTGTTCGGTTGACGTCCAATTCAAACTGTACAAAATAAAGACCACTCGGCAAGAAGTCCACATTAAATTGCTTTCTTTTTTCTGTAGAAGTCATTACTTTTTGGCCTGAAATGGAATAGATCACTGTTTTGTAGCTCATTTCTGATATACTGAATTGCTGCGCAACAGGATTTGGAAACAAACGAAAATCGTCTCGTTCCAGTGTTGGGTTTGAAAGGGTCGTCGTGGTTGTAATCGTAAAGGTGGTAGTGTCCGTGCATCCAAATGCATTTGTATAGGTCACCGCATAATCCCCTTCATTTGTTTCTTGTATCGGATCAAAATAAAGAACTCTTCCAGTGTGTGTAAAATCGTTTGGTCCTGTCCACACATAGTTCAAGTCGATGGCATTGGTTGTTGAGCCATAGGCGTTTAATTGTGGTTCGAGAACGACTGTATCAACATCTGCAATTGCTGTTAGCTCACTTTCTGTGGAGGACGGATTTTCTCCGATTGTTGATTGCCTAACTAGGCTTGGCTGTGGTGGCGTTGTTCCTAAGTAATATTGAATAACGGCTGACGCATCATTCGTGAGGTCTTGATTCACATTATAGATCAAATCAAACGTACTGGTTTGGGGATTAAAATTAGTTTGCCAAAAATCTTTCCCATGAACAGATTGATCGACCAATTCCCAACAACTGTCAGAGGCCTTCCATAACTCAGGATTTGAACTATTGGTGACTCCCGAAAATACTAAAGGCACATAGCCTTTTCCACCTGTGATGGTAACGAGTCCTGTATTGTCAATTGTTTCTACCGTCAACGGATACACGCTGTCAATGGTGTTTGTTGGAGAGGCTGCCGTGATCGTATTCCCCAAAGATTCTCTGTAAAGTAATTCGTATGAATTTCCATATAAAGCGAGGGCTTCCTCAAAATTGCTGTTAGGGCCATAATAATCCCCTTCCAATTTAGGAAATACAACTACTTCAACGAGCAGCTCAATGGTATCACCTGCCGCAAAAGAAGTAGTGCCTGGTGGCGTCACAATGCAATAGGATGTGGGATTGATGTTCAGATTTTGACCAGCTGAATAGCCTATGGAACTTGAACGTTCTCTAAAATAAGGCGTGTTGTTTTCGACGCCGTTTAGGGTTGCTTTATAATCTCTAATAATCATGCCATTATTCGTATCAATATCAATACCTGATTCCGCTCCGGCATAAGACAAACCATCGCCTGCCCATACCCAAGGATTGCTGCCTGTCAAAGGAATTTCTGCGGTTGTATAGGAGTTAGAGCCACTGTTTGTAGGTTTAAATGTGCCTTGGTTTCCAGCATCATTTCCGTAAACGACACTTTGGGTGTTGTGAATGTTATAGATATCTCCACCAAGTTGAAAAATATCAAACCGATTGAAACTAACGGCTTCTAAGGCCTCAATATTAATTTTATAATACACTCTCAGATAATCGTCCGAACGGTTCAAATAAAAGGTGTCATCTAATTTTAATTTTCGATCTGCCGAGACGGCTCCAATGGTTGTTTCTGTAAGATTTGGAGAGTATTTTTTAAAGTCCGTTTTCACTTCACTTTGATACTGGCGGGTAGTATTGCTGTCTTCATAAACCCACATGTCTAGGCCGCCTGTATTACCTGTCCAGCCACATTCTGTAGAAGTCCCTCCATAGGCTTCATTGGTCACTAAAAACGGTCGGATGTCAGCGCCGTTGGTACTCCCATAGGCATAATCAGGGGAGTGGGTGATGCTTTCCCCAAAACTTCCTAAAGCTGCTTCTAGCCAGCCCCCTCGCGGAATGCCAGCACCAACCACCGATAATTGATGTGAGGAGGCCGAATAGGTTTCGCCCCATTTTGCGCCCGTTCGTTTATATTGAAAATTTAAAGTGGTATTTGCAGGAATTAAAAACTCCGTATATTCTTTGATCCACCTTCCTGAATACAGCTGAACGACACCAGGATGCCAGATTTTTTGAGACTTGAAGCGGCAGTCCCGCAGGATCGCCATTCGCATTACAAATCACGGAATTAAATCCAGTGACGTTAATATTTGGAATTTGTCGAAAGCACAGTCGTACGCTTTTTGCTTCCGCTTCAGAATTGGTCAACGAAACGTCAATCGCTTGTAATTCATCCACTAAGTTACAATTGTATTGTCCCATCCAATAGCGGGGAATGTCTATAATATGGAGCCCTTCATTTTCTGAATAACTCACCTTATTTGAGAGGTCTAAAACAGCGGGTGCGGTTTGGTTGGCGGTTATGGTGATTTCAGACTCTGTATCAAATGCGGTTGTGTAGGTTGATGACAGGTTTTCTTTAACGGCATGAAACAGGATACTGACTTCATAAGATTCATCAGCGACTAAGTTTTGAGCGGTGGTCAATACAGAAACGGTAGTTCCTGCGATGCTAATGCTTTCTGCATGCTGCCCTTTTTTTATCACAAAGCCCTTGTTTGTGTTTGACCCAAATGCATGCAGCGCACCACTATTAAAATAATTTAAATATTCAGCAGGAATTTCCACCGCTAATTTTAATTGACCATTTACGATAGTAGTGGTTGGTTGGATGTGAAATGTTATTTTAAAACGGTTGTGCCAGTTGGTAAATTCTATCCCCGTAAAATAAGGCTCTATAGGAGCAGAATTGGTCAAATTACCACTTAAAAACCGTCTGTTGCACCACACACCGTACTCCGCCATTTGGCTATCCTTGTTGCCAGTACTCGTAGGATTGTTTGCTTTTTCATAAGTGGCAGTTCCATTTTGAAGTATGGAATAATCAATGTTTCCACTGTAGTTATTCATGAAAATACTGCTGTTTAAGGCATGAAACCCAAGTGAAGCAGTGTTAGTTGCATCCGTAATTATGAGGTTTTGTATGGATAAATCAGTAAAATCAATATTTAAAGCATAGTCGTTTGTTTGGTTAGAAAAACGTCTGTGATGGGAAATTCTAGATTTCCAACTATCATCCCAATAGGTGTAATTATAAGTATCCGCAAAATTATCGAAAGAGGCTTCCTTGATCTCGTTAAGAATCGTTTGTGAGTTACTTGTGAAAAACGAAAAAATGATGACTAGTAGAACAAAGATTTTCATGTGCTTATATGTATTGTTTTTTTAAGGACACATGAAGTTCGCTATTAATCAATCCTTTGGGTGATTATGCTTTTACATGCTCCTTTAATGTGTATTTATATTTTTTAATGCTCACACTTCCGTTTAATAATTTCCTAAGGAATCAAGATTTAGATATGGCTGGTCAAACAACGGAATTTTAAGTTGCAAGTTTAAAGTATTCAATCAAAACATATACGAATGATGGCTGTAAATTTCCATAAAATTTAATAGCAACTTATGTACAGTCAAAATGCTTTAGTGGCTCCACTCATTTAAGAAGCTAATTCATTGCCACCCCAATTTTTACGGTTTTGGAACTGCTTCGCCCTTTATCGTCAATGACCCCGATTTGAAACGTCCCAGGCTCTAGCGACCAAAACTGTGTTTCTTGAGGGGCAGAACGTCCAATAAATTGTTCGTCCACAAACCAATAGACTTCATTTACATCGGCATCTACCGTTGCTTTAAGAGGAAGATTATTAAAAAGTGTTTCTCCAGGCGACATTAAATATTCTGTGTTTGACATCGGAGACATGATGTTTGGGACAAAGCCATCCGAAATATTGGAGAGTTGTGTTTCGTTTTTTTCATTTTGATTTGGATCATAAATAGGTGGTGTTTTTCTAGGGACTCCAGCAGCTCTGAATATTTTTAATACATCCGTAGTCCAAAATTCAAAGACCTCCGTTTTTATCTCTTTTCCTTTCGTATACGACCGATAGCCTGTTTTAGAATTCACATAAATCTCTCGGCAAATATCACATTTTTGTATGGACGAAGTCCCTGGAATAAAGTGAGTGGTTAATTTCCGTTCACAATAAGGGTGTGCTAGTTGTCCAGACGCCGCACATACGTCGACCTCCCGAACTCCTGCTGGGAGCTGCTGCATTTCTTCAGAGTACTCATATCCTTGTGGTTTTTTGTTTTCACTCATCACGTTTTGAGCAATTTCAAAAAGTAAGGGTGTTGCTAATTTTCGACCATTAAAGACAGGGTTTCCATAGCCATCAAAATTCCCAAGCCACACCGCCAAAATATAACTATCAAAAATGGCTATTGACCAACAATCTTTAAAGCCTATGGAAGTACCCGTTTTGTAGCTAATGGGCTGCAAGTCCGGCTTTGAATTGTAAGTATTCGCAAAAGACATAAAGTTGTTGCTATTNGGTTTTGGGTTTTTTAGTAATATTTTTTTTGTGAGCCAACTGGCTTCAGGACTCAAATAATGAGTGTCTGATGGCAAATTTTCTATACCACCAAAATTATAAGTTTCATTTGTTTTTTGATAGATGCCATTATTTGCAAGCACGCCATATAAGGATACTAGTTCTCTCATGCTAAACTCAGCACTCCCTAAAATTATGGATAATCCATAATGGTCTTTATGTTTTAAATCCCCAAGATCCAAACGTTTTAGAAACTCATATAAACTCGGGTTTTTGATTTGTGAAGACAACCAAACTGCGGGTACATTTCTACTATTTATAAGTGCTTCCCACGCCTTAATAGGCCCTTTAAAGTTTAGTTCATAATTATCGGGTGCATAGCTAGAAAAACTAGTTGGGGCATCTTTTAACATCGTCATAGGGTGGATGATTCCTTGATCCATCGCCAAGGCATAGAGTAGCGGTTTTAAGGTAGAGCCCGGAGACCTCCGTGCGCGAGTGCCATCGACTTCACCTTGTATTTTTTTATTAAAAAAATCAACAGAACCAAGACTTGCTACCACTTCCATATTATTTTTATAATCCACCAAAAGCACCGCAGCGTTTTCAACGCCAAGGGGTTTTTTACGCAAAACATACTGCTTGGTTAATCGTGTAATTAATTTTTGAAGCTTCCAATCTAAGGTAGTATAGATGCGGTCTTCTTCTTTAAATTTATTTAATAGTGAGGTTGTAAAATGGGGCGCTCGATAGGGCGTGAAATAATTTATGTTTAAAGCCATCTTTGAGTTCGAAGAATCATCGGATGTTGATGTTTCGTCCGTCTCCTTTTGCCATTGTTTGTAAAGCCGCATTCGGGCGTTGGTAAGTGTTGGAGGAATTTCGCGAGACCGAGGGTTGTATTTCGAAGGATTTTGAGGGAGTATACTTAGAAACAGAGCTTCCTGTAAATTTATGTCTGACACTTCTTTTTCAAAATAGATTAAGGATGCCGCCGCAAAGCCTTCGATATTGCCACCACAAGGCGCTAAATTTATATAAGCTTCTAGGATTTCATCTTTGGAATAGTATAGTTCCAGGTACAGCGCGTAGACTAATTGTTTGAGCTTCCCAAGTATAGTTCTTGTTTTTAATCCGTAGTGTAAGCGCACCACTTGCATGGTAATCGTTGATGCGCCAATTCTCACATTTCCTAGAATATAAGTTTCTGTAATTGCCCTGATAATTGCAATGGGATTTACCCCGGGGTGGTAATAGAAGTAACGATCTTCCTTTAGTAAAAGTGTTTTTTTAATGAGTGACCCCGACGCATTGATATGAGAAAACAGTCTGTATTTATCATCATCGGATAAGGTAATCCGAAGTACATTTTTGTCCCGTGTATAAACTACTTGAGAAAAATCAATATCTGACAGAATTCCCCCTGATGGTTTAAAAATAAAGTAGGGGGTAAGCACTACCAGAAGCAGTACTAACAACCGGAAAAACTTTTTCTTATAACGTATTAAAAAATTATTCAACTATGAAATTTTCATTCGGTGAATAGCCAAAAATCGAAAGGTCATACATAGACTCACCATAAAATGGGGGCGTCACAAAAGTTCCTTTATTGATCGCACGCACTTTATATACAATCTCTTGAATTTTCGGATTGATAGCCCCATAAAAAACGACTCTGTCTTCTCTTACATCAACATAATCTGGGTTCCAAGAACCACTGCTGTTAGATCTGTCTATCGTAGAACTGACCTCCAAGCCTGCGGGCAATAAATCCACAAAAGCAACATTGTAGATTGTTTGATCGTTTAAACTTCTAAATTTCAGATGCACTTCTATTTCTTCTCCTAAGGCAGCTTTTTTAATGGTATTGCCTTTTAAATCTGTAAATGTTCGAGATACTTCCATTTCATTTTTCACACTTGTTTTAGGAATTTCCAAATCGTAGCCCGCTTGAACTACTTGATAATAAGCAGTACGCTCTTCTTCTACTGTAAAAAGAAGTTTTTCTGCCGTCTCAGAAAATTCTACATTAGGATATTTTCCTGCAGGAAGTGATAATACTTTTTGTTGAGTCTCACTAAAAAATTGATCAATACGGATATTTCCTACAGCAGGCTCTTTGGTCGCTTTTGAAAAAGCATTCAGCGCCATGATACTGTAAGATGAATTTAGCGTATTATAGTCGCCATTTTCTAAATTTTTAGCCATTTTTTGAATGATACTTTCTGAAACGTCGGCCAATGCATCAGCTTGGTGGGACGCTAATAAATACAATAATTGTGCATTGTGCATCAAACTGTCATAGAAATTCCATGTCAGGTTTCGCTTTTTAAAATTTGCTTTCACAACGCCGTTTAATAATCGTTTGCCTTGTTTTTCCTGTTGCATTAAAAAGTAAGCACCTGCAATATATCCGGCAGTTAAATCCTGTTCCCAGTCTTCGAATTTAATATCGAGTCTATTTCTAAGCGAGCTAATGTAATTGGTGGTAATCATTTCGTTCAGGGTTAGGATATAGATAGCATAAGCTTGAACACGGAATTCTTGCGTCGCTTTAAGATCATTGCGTTTTGCAATTCTTTTTAATGCTTCGAGGGTCCGATCATATAAATTATCTGATACATAATAACCCGATTGTTTACACTGTGTGATAAAGTGAGCCGCATATACCGTTATAAAATCTGAGCTATGAGAATTGGCAGCCCAAACACCAAATTTACCTTCTCCATTTTGTCGGGCTTGTAAAACCTTAAGAGTATGGCTTATTTTATCTAAAATAGCTCCTGGCTCAATTTCAAAATCTGAAACATCTTTGAGTAATAAGTAAGGGAATCCTTGACTCACAATTTGTTCTGTACAGCCATAAGGAAATGTGTCAAGGTATTGCACTAAGCCTTTTGAAAGGCCTTGAGGTAAGAAAGAAACGGAGGTATTTAAAACGCGATAATCGTCATACATCTTTCTAGGGGTTGTCACTTCAATTTTTGAATTCCGAACCGTTCCTGTTTTTAAAGTTGTTCGGTAAGTGACGGCTGGTCTCACACTTAAATAAGATACAAGTTTGCTTTCTAATTTTTTAGAGGTAGCCTTGAAATTTAAGGATGCTGCACCAAGTATTTTATTAACGTTGACCTTAAAAGTAACCGTAGTATCTTGATCTTTACTTAATTTAATTTTAACATTACTCGGCTCAACCTTTAGGTGTGGAGAAGCCAATACACCTAAATTGATGGGTAAATTTTCTTCTGATTCGGACACTGTATTTGTAAGCGTTACCGTGACTTGAAACGAATCTCCTGGAGCGGCGTAAGTGGGCACATTTGGACTGATTACAAAAGGGTTTTTAACAATCGCTTTTTGTTCGGCGGTTCCAATTGCATTGGCAGAAACTGCAACAGCCATAACTCTCAAAGTGCCATTAAAATAATCCGGAACCGTGTATTCTAAAGTGCGTTCTTTCTGATCAGAATTTACAATTCCAGACCAATAGGCAATAGGTTTATGTTGCTTTCTTTTAAAAGGATTTAGATTCCCTCCAATTTCGTCAAAACCTGTACCACCTCCCATAGCAGACTGCCGTTGAGACAGTGAAAATTCTGGAAGTATTAAATCCAAGAGTTGGGATGTTTTGACTTCCAAAGCATTCTTTTTAAAGAAATGTGCCAATGGATCCGGTGTGTGATAATTGGCTACTTGCAAAATCCCTTCATCTACGGCAAAAACAGCAATTTTAGAGGGTTTTTCAGTTTTGTATTTTATGGTAAATACATCCCCTGACTTCGCTTTTGATGGAACGTTAAGTGTAATCGTATTCATTCGATTTTTCTTACTAATCGCAAAGGCGGCAATACCATAACTTAGTGGCGTCATGTAGATGTTTTTGGAGTCTGCAGCACGAACAAACGAAACATTTATGTAGCCATTGCCTTCCAATTCTTTAGGAATCCTGATTTTTGTAAGAAATGAATTTGTTTCACTCACAAACCATTTGGAAGCATATATTTTATCTTTTTCGATCGTTATAATTCCAGCTCCTTTATAAGGCGCTTTCACATAGATTTCAACCTCTTCTCCAGGCTCAAAATCGGTTTTGTTTAGTTTGATTTCTAGCTCTGAGGTCTTATCCAAGGAGCGTGTGACATTTCCTTGTCCTACTACTAAAAAATTAAGATGAGAGAATTTAACCCCTGCTTTATTTTTAATAATAAGTTCATAGGTTCCAGGTTCATCGGTAGGAAGGTCAAAATTAAGCCCAGAAGTAGATAGGTTTTTTTGACTAGTTGATAACGGTATTTTTTTAGAAACAGATTTATAAGCATAAATACCGTTAGGTTTTTTTGTCAGTACCGATACTTGGTCAATTCTATTCACTGTAAACTCCAAGTCTGAAACGGCCACCTTTTTTAAACTTGAATTAATAGCAATGACTTGTACAGCCCGTTTAGAGTTTTTATAAATATAGGACAAATCGCCATCCGCTTTTGTTCCTATCAAATATTTTAAGGGGGACACTAAAACACTTGATACTGAGGTTACACTTCTTCCACTTTCTTTCTCAAAACCATTTGCAATAAAAGTTAAGTTGTAAGTAGCGGCATCGAAGCGGTCTAATTTCAGATCAAACAAGGTTTTACCTTTGGCATCAGTCAACTGTTCTGGAAGAGTTTCAGAGTACGATATACGTGATGATAATGGATCATGAAAACGATAACTCCGGAATGTGGGAAAATACATTCTCCCCCTAGAAAAGCTTATACTAGAGGATACTTTATGTCCACTCGCTGGAGAGCCAAAGAGGTTGCGCAGACTTACTTGTCCTGTAATACCTTCTGGAGCTACCCAAGCTTTATTTCCGATGCCTGGAAATAGCGTTGAGATACTTAAACGATCGGGTAAAAACTCTTCAATAGAAACCGACGTAGCTCCAATGCTGTAATTCCGTCGTTTGTTTTTGATGGTATATAGGATAATTTGATAGGTTCCTGTTGGTGATGAATTTTCGGTTAAATAGTTAATTTCTTCAAAGCCACTTTCATTTAATTTAAAACGCTTTTTAAATATCTCTAAGCCTCTAGGGTCAATTATACTAACTTCAACAGGAGTGTTTTTCAACGTCCGTTTCCAATCACCTGATTTAACAATCATTGCAATGTTAAACTCATCTCCAGGACGGTAGATGCCACGTTCAGAAAATAAATACGCATTTAAGCTCGCTGGGTTAGAAGATCCGTAAACACCTCCAATATCAAATTTCGAATAATTTAGCCAACGACCAGAAGCTTCTACTGGCAAAAATGATAAATCGTTTCCTTTGGTAACCACAAAAGATGTGGGTTGTTTCTCGTTATAAAAACTATTCAAAGATGGGAAGGCAACATGGCCGCTAAAATCTGTATACGAGGTCAGTATTGGGATGCCGTTTTTACCCAAAACTTGCACTTTTGCATTGGCTACTGGTAGGCCTGTTTTAATTGATTGAACAAATAAATCACGCTGTTTGTTGGCGCTTTCTTTGACTAAAATGCCCAAATCACTCACAATAATCAAGCGTTTATCGGTGGCGCTCCCGTTCCGATTTGTATCCGTTTTTTCGGAGATTACTTTAAAAAAGAAAACGCCGTTTTTAGGTTTTCCAAAGGCATCTGTTTTTAAATATTTAGTAAAATCAAATGAGAAAAAATTGGGAGTTCCAGGATCTAATGTTTCAAGATTTTTGTATTCATAATGATTTTCTACAATATTATCTTCTGAAAATAACCAGTTTTTAAAGTAGAGATTGCTGAGGTCTCCGTTTGATTGGGTGATTAGATGATTGATCTGATCTGGCAAGACACGACCAATTTGAAATTTCACACGTTTAATTCCTTTTGCCATAATCGAAACCTTTTTTTCTCCAGTAGAAGACAAAATAATCCCGTCATGCATGATTTCCAGTTCTTCAGGAAATGCTCGGACTCTAAATATAGTTTCGTAATCTTTTGATAAAAAATATTTTCCGTAAAAAGGTGTCCCTTTTTTTATTTTCAAATATACATAGCGTAATGGCGGTACATTCATTTTAAAACTATTGATATTTTCAAAATCATGCTCGGTTACCATGGTCGTCAATTGAACGTC
>JGI20154J14316_10003339_pt1 | contig 12951 bp, 12 predicted proteins | sample COG_04_FD_14316 | JGI IMG/M metagenome (IMG submission 14316) | reverse complement strand
ATTATCTTTCGTGGGTGGGCATGCCAGATGGCGTAATTACGGCTACCCGCCCCGACAATGGATACTGGGAACGACGCGTCAATGCAAATGGTGGCGATGGGTTGCTGCGCATAGGAGATCAGACGTTCGAGATGACGGCTACCGAAATTTTTGGTGATGAGCGTATTGAGATGATGCGACTTTGGGCCGGCGGCAGGTCACTTGATCAGCCAGCTTACCCTGGCTCGGAACCCCTTCGCGATTGGAAAGTGTTCTTCTGGACTGCTAGACCCTAGAGTTGGAAAAAAGAATGAATGGGGATAGCCTCATTTTCTGTTAAGAGTGGCGAGACGGGGTAGAAGAATCCAGACAGGCTTGGGTCTGTTTGTCCCCTACAGGCTTCGCGCGAGGCGCTCTTTGCAAATTGCTCCGCAATTAGTCTAACCATCGTCACGAGGCTTTTCAGTAGAACACGTGACAGATTATGTAATTGAATCAGATAGTTAAAAGCGTGGAAACAGATTGCGCTAAAAAGTGTGCTAAAGATTTCTTCACTTCTGAGCCTAACACTACTACATCTTAAATTTGAATCCGCGATTTAAGTCAGTGAGCTGACCATCTATCAAGATACTGCTATTCTTTCGTTCAGTGATTTGACATAGACGCAGTCCAAGGCTGGATATGGATTTAAGAGAACTCAGAAAAGAAAAAGGATGGTCACAGGGAGACTTGTCGAATCTTACTGGCTTAAGCGTCAGGACCATCCATCGCATTGAGAACGGGCATGGCACTCCTTCCGCAGAGAGTGCAAAAGCACTAGCAGCTGTATTCGATCTTCCCTTTGCTGATTTTTTGCGCCCAAAAAAAGAGTTATCTTCCGTGGATCAGAAGGCGAGCAACGCAAAACCCTCCCCAGAGCCGGTTACAACTTTTGCTATATCATTGCGTGGGTGGGTGCCCTATATAGCAGCATCTTTTGTAGCAGTCTCAGCCTATCTCATCAACGATCTCTACTCACAGATAGGTCAACTTTCTGAAGACTATTCCCAGCTCGCGGTAGTACAGGGACAGGCTCCGAATATTAATGTCAATTGGTCAGATCCCTTTCAACGATTAAGGACTGATGTGGTGGAAGTAGTAGATGAGTTCATTGGCTATTATGGAGATCAACCAATTCCGTCTTTGCTCGGAGTGCAGGGAGATGCGACACCTGGAAACGCTAGCGTTACCTTGATAGAAGTAAGCACCTTAAGGTTCATTGCCAGAATTCTCTCAATGTCTGAAGGTGAGCCTCAGCGAAATTCCGATATGACAATTGAGTTTATCCTTGATGATTTTCTATCCTGTTATGCAAGTCAAAGGCAACCAATAACCGTGCAATCTAAGAACGAAAATTTCGACAGCATGTTCTCTTGCATCGACGAAATTTCATCTACCAAAGGGTGGGTGCTCGCGGACCATCAATCTGACGCTCTAAACAATCTGTCGCGCTCGGTGAAAGAGATAGAAAGTGGGACTTTGCGGAGAATTCTCGGCGGTTCTGACTAGGGCACCACCGTTCGATGCGAAGCATCGAAACCAAGCTTCGATACTGCTTAAAGCCCCCTCTGAATTCTGCGTCATATCCTTTAACCCCTCCTCTACCCAATATGACATGTCAGTGACTTGTCTGGTACTACTTGCCGTTTCATTCCTTACTATTCCGGTCTGAATCTAAGAGCACCACGTGATTTGGCTGTATATTTATAACCTTGTCTCGGCTCCCAAATTTTGAGTACTGACTGAAAAACAGAAATCTATGTCATTAGCAGGGTATAGAAATCGCCGCGCGCCTGGTGACGATGGAAGAGATGATTATTCGAATACTCTGGTATCATTTTTCACAGTGAACAATCCCGTTGGAGTATTCTGAATTCAATTCATTGTGGTCCAATAATTAGATGGTTATCTACCGGGCCATCCAACAACGCGTTTATTAATGAGGAAAGCCCTATGCGCCACGTATTAAAACCAATGCTTGCAGTTGTAGCTCTCCTATTCTCCTTAGCAGCGATGGCGCAGGAATATGTGACCATCGATATGGAGATCGACATCAACAAACCTGCCGCAGATGTTTGGGAAAAGGTCGGTGATTACTGCGCCATTAGTGAGTGGCTACGGATGAATTGCGAGATTACATCCGGCGATGGCGGTATGGGATCAGTGCGCTCACTTCTGGGAGGCCGCATAATTGAAATTATGGTGGCGCAAACTGAGCTTTCCTATGGTTATACACAACCTGCGGTTGAAGGGAAGTTCTACGATCTTTATCACGGGTTTATGGAAGCAAGACCAGTGACAGATAGCACGTCAAAGATGCTTTATACATTAACTTATGATGCATCAAACCTGGCAGATCAGGCTGCGAAAGATGCAGATATTGAACGGCGCCGTGGCATGTTTACCAATGCGCTTCGAGCGATGAAAGCATTGGCTGAAGCTGACTAAATTTTATCACGTGTAGCTCGCCCTGAGTACAAGGAGCAATCAACATGAAGCCTCTTTTTGTCGGTCTTTTACTTTTTTTGTCATCATTTGCATTTTCTCAAGAAAAAAACGCTAGGCCTGAAATATTGTCCATCTATCATGGACTCGACCCGATTCCTCCCATAGCAACTCGTCTTTGCGGTTTACCACCTGCAGCAAATCAGGATGGCATGCCGGTGATATTTTCCGTGCAAATAGATGAAAGTACTATTTCCCCGGGAGCCTTTGCGGTCGAGCTAAGCACTGGTGAACGCATCACGCCGCTTTGCGCGACTCTTCGACCAGCTTTCGAACCTTTGGAGCAAAGAACCATCCTGCTTATAGGTGAATTTAGTCCGGGAGATTCATTGCCTGCTGGCGTAGAAATTGTATCTGAGCTTAATGACTCAGACGGCAATTCATTGCTTGGACTAAGCAGCAATCAAGTAACCTCTCTGGAATCGGGACCAAGCCTGGTGTTGGCTGAATTATTTGCACCTGATACACCCGGGCTAGCAGGTGAATGCCCTGAGCAAAGCTCCCAGGCCATTCAGCTGGTTTGGGAGGGCGGTGTTACCGGACCACAGGGAGCTGACCTTCTAGAGCCGCAACGCTTGGCCGTCTCAATTGAATTAAGCAATGGCAACTATGTAAATCCAGATGCTCTAGTTGATGATGACCCCGACAACCATGTGATCGCCTGCATTTCAGATAGTAGCGAGCCCATATCAGTGATTGTAGAGGCGGGCTTTTTCCATGACCCGGGAGATGATGCTAATCCTGCAACTGAAATAGATGTTGTCTCCAGAATAAGTGAAGGGAAGTAGCTTCAGGCAAAACGAAAGAGCAAAGAATTAACACAGCTTTAGCTGGCCTTTAGGCTGAGCTCAGGATGGGCGAATGATTTTTAGTAGACTGCTTGATCGATTCCTTTTTAATATTAGCAGGCTACAAGTGCGAGGATAAAGTGTGCTAAAAAGTGTGCTAAAAGTTTTGCAGAAAAGTTAGTCTGAAACTATTAATTATTACTTTATCCCCATTTATTGAGTTAGATTTCGTAGAGATCAAATCAAAGCAATCTGACTTCTCGGAACCTACCGCCATACCTCTCGATTATCGTGCCGACCCATCTGTCTTGTGAGTCGTATCTGCAGCAAGCCATCCATGCCGCATTGGTGTAGCAAGTCTTGAGCGTCAGTTTTTTCCTGTTCCGACAAAGAATCAACGTAGTCTTGCATGCGACGCAACAAATAAAAGCGATAGGGCTGTGCGATGGCCTGAACCTTTTTCCCCATTACATCAAACTCAGTAAATCCCACATGCCTCTCGGCAATTGTGTTCGAAGGCATCGCATGGTTTTCTTCCAGCCATTGAGTAATAGTGGCTGAGGCTGCGGTAGTCTCTGGCATGAAGTCGATGGCGATGTGCTTGATAACTTCTATAAGCGAGTCAGGAACTTCATCTCCTGCTATGTACTCTTCGGCAGCTGGGCCAAACTCACCGAAATCGGAATCAGGGCGGTTCATTCTTTCCACCCAGCGGAACAGTCGGATTGCTTTTGTTTGTAGTAAGCGGATGGCTACGGGATCTCTTCCCAAATGTCCAAAAAATGGGGCTATCAAGCCAAAATCGCCGATGCAGGGCTTGTTGCCCAAAAGATACGGAAATTGTGCGAAATGTTGGTCAAGTTTCTCGATAAGTGTGGTGTAGAGGGACTCTATCAATTCGAAGTTCGCTGGAATTGCGCCAAAACCTTGCCCGGCGCCCCGCATCTTGTTCATCTGTTTTTCCGCTTTTTCTTTTCTGTCTGGAAAGGGTGGGATAAAGCTTTGGAAATGGAAGGTTAGGAAATCCAGGTTTTCCTCAGGGAAATCCCAGCGATAGTGCATTGCAGGGCGTAGTAAGCCTTCAGTTCCAATGACATCGAACAGCAGGCAAAGAACCTTTTGTTTAGGTGTGACGGGAGAGAAGCGTTGACGACTATTTGCTTCGTAATGGTCTATGATGGCGGCACCGTCACGAATCACTTCGCCATCCTCAGTTTCAATTACCGGAATGCTGCGGCGCTCACCCATCTTGGGAAGTACACTTTCCTGGAAATGTTTTGAATTCGGCAGGGTTTCTTTATAAGGAATTCCAGCCTTGATGAGATAGCTACGAGCTCTACCAGTGTAGAGCGAAAGAGAAGAGCCGTAGAGAGTGACTTTAGACATAGGGTTTCTGCTTTTGATGTTTGTGTTCTAATTCAGAATCGTCAGAATAATTTGCTTGGAAAATATCAAGAATGAATCAACCTATTCTGAGCTTCCGGATTCACTCCTAACTGGTTCGCTTTTGTGTTGAAGGCCTCTGTAGATCATTACCACAATTGGGATTAGCCAAATCCCGTAAGCGATAGCCGCAGTCGCTACCCAATTTGTAGGTAAGATCAAAAAAGCCGCAATCCAAACAGCGAGAAAAATAGGAATCCGGCGCGCCGCTCTCTTGATTCTTTGCAGTGCCGAGAGCTTGCTATTGGTTAGCAAAAAGGGCTCTGGTCTGAGGAACCAACCGTTTGCCAGAAGTAGTGCAACGAATACAGGGAATGGCCGGCCTTTGGAATCCAGTTCGGGCTTTTCATCCAATTGCGCATCCTTATCACTGGTAGTTAGCTCTAGCGATTCGGCTACCTTCTGATAAACGTAACTCGCCGTGGGCCGCTCAGTAGCGCCGCCTATATTGGCGCGAGTCGGCACACTGCGCCAGCGATAAAGAATGCGCTTATTGCTATCTATACCCAGAACGCCAGGCTGAAAATAACCTTTGGGGTGCGAGAGGTAACTATCTGTGTTCGTGATAAAGGAGGTCTGTTCATTGACGAATAGTTCCAGCCAGCCTCTATCTTTGCATTGCTTGGCAATTTCCTGATGGGGATCGCCAACAGTTTCAAAATTGAGTCCCCATTCTGATTTTGCATCATCGGCAAGACGCTGGGGTTCGCTTACAATTGCATATAGCTCGCCACCCGCTGCGCGAATTTCATCGACAACGCCTTCTTCAACGTAGCCTCGTAACTCGAGGCGACAGGGAGGTCACCAGAATCCGCGGTAGAAAACCAACACGACGAATTTGTGCTCACTAATTACGTCGTCTAGCCAAGCTTTTCTTGCCCCTGGGGGTGGGTCGAGTTCCGCTTGAGTGCCATTCAAGATAGGCGGCTCGTCAGCAAACGAAACAGTAAAACTGTCTCCGGTTCGAAGAACGTTAAATTTCTTTTGCTGGCAGACATCGCCACCGCAAAGTACGAGGCGAAGCTCCTTCTCACCGCTAGCCGCAATTGAATCTTCGGCATCTACAATACCCGTGACTGAGAATTCATCCGGGGATTGAGTATTAAACCAATTGATAGCTGCATCTACTTCCGGTTGCAGGGCTTCTGGTATTGAGTCGCTTACTTTGGCCACTGAAGCTCCTAATGAGTTTTATATTGGTGTTCAGCCTAGTGAGGCAGAGATACTAGCGCTAAAAGTAGTAATGGTGTACATTAACAATTAATGGATACCATTATCAACCTATTAATGAACTATTTCTTCAAGAAATTGAATTGCGAACTACTTAAGGAGCAAGTAAATGGCCGCCGTGGATGCACGTAAGGTTCGAGCTATAGACACCCGGGACAGATTGATGCGGGCAATGGAGAAGCTCAGTGCTCAAAAGGGTTCCGAAAACGTTACTGTTAAGGCGTTGATAGAAGAGGCGGGTCAGAAGAACGAATCCGTGCTGCAATACCATTTCGGTAGCAAGGAAGGTTTGCTGGCGGCGATTCACCAATCGAGATTCACTCAAACTCAGGCCAAGAGGCGAGAGATGTTAACTGAATCTCTGGCTAGGAATACCTCTCTTTCTGTGAGGGATCTCTGTCATTTGTTCGTAGATCCAACGTTTCAACTCTGTAAAAGTGATCCGGGGCACAGGCAATGGGCCGATGCCTGGGGGGCCAAGAACGCAGCTGTGGAAAGCCCAGGACTCGAGGAAGATACAATAGATGACGGCAACAGCCTGCAAATAATCAGGAAGCTCCTCAAGGCCTCACTGCCTCATCTTGACGATTCAATGTTCGAGAATCGTTACCTCAATATTGTGCGCTTCTGCAATCTGTCCATGTCAAACCAGACAAGAGCAAAGGGCGGCTTTAGCGGAAAGAAAGCTGATCTTTTTTTAAGTAATTTGGTGGACTTGCTCGTGGGTATGTTCATGGCTGAAGTCTCAGACGAGACAGAAGTGCACTTAGGAACAGCTTAATAAGAGAAAAACTGGAGAAGAAACGATGCGTAACTTTACGAGAACGACTAGTTTGATAGGCCTGTTTCTTTTGTTGAGCGGCTGCTCTGACCCTGACATAGTGCCAGAGACGCACATATCTACGCCCCCTACTGCGGCAGCATCCACGATGGAGGTGGAACGCTTTCCAATGCGAACAGCCTTGTTTGGTGACCTACACGTACATACGAGTTGGTCTCTCGACGCCTACACTGGGGGGAATCGGCTAGGGCCGAATACCGCCTACCGCTTCGCGAAAGGCGACAAAGTTGAACTGCAAAATGGATCAGAAGCGCAGTTACCCATACCTCTCGATTTCGTGGCGTTGACCGACCATGCAGAGAATTTCGAAATCCTGGGTTGCACCATGTTGCCTGACTCACCTGAATTCGACCTGCCGCTGTGCCGCGACATGCGTTCAGGGGATTTTGATCAAGCAACTATGTTGCAGCAGGCTTTCGACTCGGGGGGTATACGACCACTTCCACATGAGTATGACATTTGCGGCGATGACGCACGGTGCCGGGCCAATGCGCGCGATACTTGGCAACGCGTGCAGGCAGTCGCCAATGCACATGACGAGCCTGGCCGATTCACCGCCTTGATCGGCTACGAGTTCTCGTCACTTCTCACTGATGTAGGCATGTTGCACCGTAATGTCATTTTTCGTGGGTCGGACGTCATCCCCCATGCTATCTCATCGATCGATGTGAACAATCAGAAAGATTTCTTTGAGCGGCTCGATGCTGCCTGCGCCTCGCCCTGTGAAGTGCTCACCATTCCACATAACACCAACTATTCGTGGGGGCTCACCTTTTCCCGCACTGATGAAGATGGCTCCGCCTACAGCGATGAAGATCTCGAACGACGCTCTCGCATCGAACGTCTGTTTGAAGTGACGCAGCAGAAGGGTAACTCTGAGTGCCAGATCAGCGTTGGCGCGTCTGATGAAGACTGCAATTTCGGCATCATGCTTCCGCCATGTGCAGAGGCGGGCGATCGACGCTGCGCCCGCGAAAGTTCGTTCTTACGTAATGTTCTGCTCGATGGGCTTGCTCTTGGCACAGAGAGGCCAATCAATCCATACAAACTCGGAGTCATAGGCTCCACGGATACTCACACTTCCGATCCCGGTAATACTCGCAATGGTATACCAGCCCAATTCAAGCCAGCCGAGGGTAACGGCTTTGCAGTAAACCGAGTTTTGGAACTGGAAAGTCCGATAATAGGGCCGGTTCGACGTTACATGTCAGGTGGACTTGCAGGCGTATGGGCTGAGGCCAATACCCGCGCCGATATTTTTGACGCGCTACAACGTCGCGAAACATTTGGGACTAGCGGGTCCCGCATGCGCATCCGCTTTTTCGCTGGTAAACTGCCAGAGGATGTTGCTAGTCAGGACAACCCGATAGCGCTCGCGTATGAGAACGGCGTACCCATGGGATCTAACCTTAACGTTACCGATGCGCCGCGCTTCTGGGTATGGGCGACTCAGGACCCAAACGGTCCGCCGCTCGACCGTATACAGATCGTCAAGGGATGGGTTGAGAATGGGGAGCAGCGCCAGCGAGTCTGGGACGTTGTCTGTTCCAGTGGGCGTACGCCGGATACACAATCGGGTAAATGTCCAAAGACTACTGCAGATGTAGATCTTACAAGTTGTGAGCGCACCGGGGAGCAAGGTGCCCCGCAACTGGAAGTTACCTTCTCCGATCCCGACTACTCAGCAGAACAACCAGCGTTCTATTACGTACGTGTACTGGAAAATCCTATTTGTAGCTGGACCACTCTGCTCGCCAACAGCAGTGGCAGTGATTTGCCAGAGGATGTGTCAGCAACAGTGCAGGAGCGGGGATGGTCTTCACCAATTTGGTCGGCATCTCGATAAGTCATTGCCAACGGACATTCAAAAACGAGCCTTCACATCACCCATATGGTTCCGATCTAGCATGGGCTAAGCATGGAGCTCATGAAGAGCCATGTGTTCTGGTTTGTGGTTTTGGGCATAGTAATTTTTGTCATTGACGAGCAAGACATCGGGCACTGTGGCCAAGTAAAAAGCCAGACTGTCATGACAAGTCAGTGACTTGTCTGCCAGCACCTAGTCTGAAAAGACTTAAGGTGGGGAACACTAGGCAGCGTTTCCATTGAGAGCGCATTACTAGCGCAACTCTGAAGACTGCACTGAAGGAGTTTTCCGATGACACAAAAAATATTTTTAGGCTTGCCCTATTATCCCTGCTGCTAAATAGTAGTGGAGTTATTGCGGCTGACAATACCCAAGTTAGCGAGCGGGTCAGCATTAGAGACATGCGCTATTGTGAAATTTTTTGGATATCCAGGACCAGCAATGGTTTACAAGCCGCTGCTTTCAATTCTTTTCGTCTCAATGATTGTCCTCAGGACGAATGGGAAGCCATTGACTTGGAGGAAGTCAGTTCTCAGTTAGGCGCTTTATTAGACGCCAAAGCCCCCATGGAGGTGGTGGCGTAAATTCATTATTCGAAATAGGTCAATGTGGGAGGAGGCCCTGCCCTCGACGTTTTTCCCATTTAGGTTCCACAGTAACTTTATTAATTCACAGATTATTTTTCCTCAGGCGTAGGTGACATGTCACTGACTTGTCTGCTTACGCCGGGCCTGTGTTGGGGTACCTTTGCTAACGTTAATCACGCATTCGCTTTATTCTTAGATGAATTAACTAAATTTGAGGGAGTTTTACGATGACGTTGAAAAATACTTTTAGGCTTGTTCTGTTATGCACACTGATTGGTAGTGGAGGAGCCCTCGCGGCCGATGATTCTGCAATTTTGGGTCAATGGTCTCTTGAATTGACTGCACAGGGGAATAAGATCCCGGTCAGTCTTACAATAGCTGAAAATGATGATGAGCTCGGCGGGACCTGGGTGGGTCCAGCTGGGAGTAACTCATTGTCAGGAGTTAGTTTTGACGGAGAATCTTTGTCATTTTCCATGCAAACACAGCAAGGATCAATGAATGTATCATTCGAATTAAAAGATAATACACTAGACGGTAGTTTAGCTACTCCAATGGGGAACTTGCCAGTGGTCGGTAAGAAGACCTCATAATAGTATATAGGGGTGGTTGATCACGGTTAAAGTATAACATTGCCTTTAGTTATCATATGTAAGCGGCAAGGCTGTTAATAGTTTTGCCTGCTCCGATCGCCTCTTTTTTCATTTTGTGTGCAACATCTGCCTGCTCCTTGCGATACACGAGCCCGTGGCGGGCAGTGACTTACGTATTTTGACGATTAATTCTGGAGGGGATTGATGAGCGATAATCAAGCGAGTGCTCCTGACGCAGAAAATTCGATCATAACGGAAGAAATTAACCGAGAAAGCGGCTCTAATATGAATCTACGTCGGAAATTCATTAAGTTCTTGGCAGCCAGCCCTCTCCTCGCGAATTTTTCGATCTCTGCGCAGACGTCAGCTTCCTCACCTTCGAGTGAGCAGGCAGCAGTTCTAAGTTGGGGACACATTAATATTAACGTCAGTGATCTTGATGCTTCAATAGAATTCTATGAAAAACTAGGGGTTTGAGATTTTTATCCCTTCAATACCTTATTTAGGACTGACTATGGGTTCAACTTCTAAGCAAGTTGACGGTGCTAGTCGCACAGCATTGGGCTTACCTGAAAACTCATCCGGTCGAGCTTGCATTATGCAACTCGGTAATACATTTCCTAAAATTGATCTCACGCAATATGACGATTTGCCCCAATCAAAGCCGCTGAATAATGCAGATTTGGGTTTGGTACGCATTTGCCTGGGTTCCTCGAATCTTGCTAAAGATTACGATAGGCTTAGAAAGGTAAATGTTGATTTCATTAGCGCGCCGCAAGTAACGAAGGGCGGGTTGGCCGAAGTTGCGACTTGTATTGACCCTGATGGCACGCTCATTGAATTAATACAGGTACATTTAGATAAATGGACAGTGTAGTAACTTTTGGTGGTTACAGCGGGTTCAGGTGGAGTAAGTGAAGTATTTTAAGTAACTACAGAATGAACCNNTTTCTACTGACTCTGAAAGCAATCACTCAAGACGAAAAGGCATGTCACATTTTTTTTGCTGGAATAAAAAAGCGAAGACGAAAGTGTTAAGCAGACCATTTTTACAAAGGTTACTTGCAAGAGTTACCGGTTCCTTCTTGCTTTTGCTATTAGCGAATTATTCATCGGGTCAAGGTGGCTTTGGCGATGTTGAACTTGCAATCACCCCTGTGGCCGGCAATGTCTACATGATTCAGCGCCCAGGAGGCGGGGGTAACATCGGCGTTCAAGTTGGCCCCGACGGTGTGCTCTTAGTGGACTCGCTGTTCGCGCCGCTTACGGATAGATTAGTAGAGGCGGTGAAGCAGGTGACTGACGAAGAAATTCGGTTTCTGGTCAACACCCATATCCATATTGATCATGTTGGCGGCAATGAAAATCTGGCAGAGCTGGGCGTGTTAATCTTCGCCCACGACAATACGCGCCTGCGATTCCTGGAGGAGAAGAGCCACTTCCCGCGAGCCGGTGGCAGTTTCGCCCCCCAACAGCCTGCCGCAGCTAGACCATTAATCACCTTCAACGACACCATGAGTTTCCATCTGAACTCAGAAGAGGTTCGCGCTTTTCTTGTACCTCCGGCCCACACGGATGGGGATGTCTTCGTCTACTTTCCTGAGTCTGACGTGCTCCATCTTGGCGATGTTTATCGCACTACCAGCTATCCCATCATCGATGTCTACAACGGCGGCACCCTCAGGGGCACAATCGCAGCGATGGATATGGCTATAGACATAGCTGGTCCTCATACGAAGATCATACCCGGGCACGGTCTCGAAGTGGTTGGCCGTGAAGAGCTGATAGAATTCCGTGACATGATTCTCAACATTCAAGACCAAGTACTGAGCATGATCCGCGAAGGGAAAAAACTGCATGAGGTGATGGCTGCGCAACCAACTGCCGCTTATGACGCCGAATGGACCGATGATCCCGGCTGGGGCTCAGAAGATTTTATTCCTGTAGTCTATTACCAGCTTGGTGGCGGTGGACGCTTGGCGGATCGCTAAACCGGCTCGGCAATTCATTGACAACAGAACATTAGGTAATACTCATGACCGCACTGCGCAAATTATTTCTCGTTTTTTTTAGCCTATTTGGTGCCCAGGCTTCGCTGGCACAAGATGATGATTTCGTTTTCTATTCCGACTTAGCCCGAGATTGGTATCAGGGTGGCGATTATTTCGAATGGACATCAACTACAGAAGACAACAACGCCAAGAAGGTCAATGTTTTCTACAGAACTTGGGGAGACGAGACCAAACCGAAACTGGTATTGATCCACGGCTTCCCGAATTCCAGTTTCGACTATTACAAGATGATCCCTTTTCTGGAAGACGAATACCATATCGCTGCCCTGGATTTTCCGGGTTCCGGTTTCTCAGATAAACCGCTCGATGGTTACAACTATATGTTGGCGGAGAATGCAGAGATCGTTGACTATTTCGTCCGTGAAATAGTTGAGTTTGAAGACTTTGCGCTCTATACCCATGATCGAGGTGTGAGTATCGGCCTGGCGTTTCTCGGCAATTACCTGGACAACCCAAACCCGGGCTACAAAGTTAATTATCACTTTTTATCAAACAGTGGCATGTTTCTGCCGCTAGCCAACCTGTCGCCCGGTCAATTGAGAATGCTCGATACTGAATCTGCGGAGCAATTGCTAGCTTTTCGCGCTTCGCTACCCAGATTGACCGACGGCAAATCGGAATCGGTTGCCTATTCCGATATCTTCGCATTCAATCAGGGCAATAATTCCTTGATCTATGTTGGCCGCTATCTGTTGGAGCGACAGGCGAACGAAGTGCGCTGGCTCGAAAACCTGCCACGCAGCCCAGTGCCCGTGGCTTATCTCTGGGGATTAGCCGATAACGTAAATCCTGTTCGAATTTCTAACCATGTCTGGGACACCTATCTAAATGATAGACCGGCGCAAAGCAGCTTTTGGGTGCTGCCCACAGCTGGACATTACCCGCAGCGTGACAACCCTGAGGAAGTAGTCAAGGTAATTCGCATGGCACTGACTGGCCAACTGCCTGATCGTGAAGAGGAGGATGAGTTTATGAGAAGTTACGGGGCAAGCAGAGCCCTGGAAGAT
>JGI20154J14316_10003338_pt1 | contig 12951 bp, 14 predicted proteins | sample COG_04_FD_14316 | JGI IMG/M metagenome (IMG submission 14316) | reverse complement strand
TCAGTCACGACAGGCTCGGCGGTAACGACGGGTGTAAACAAGTCTCCCTGCGGTGTATAGCTGCGCCTTCTATCGTATAGGGCAGGGGGGAGATCACCACGTTTACGCANTCTGTATATATGCACATCCACTGCCTTGGGTGTACGCCCCATCAATGCGCCAATCTCCTCGTAGGACTTACCCTCCTCGACAAGCTGTGTCAGGTACGCGTTCCGTTCCGCAGTCCACTCAAATTTCTCCTCTACAGGGTCTATAGCTTCTGCGGCACGTAGCGTACCAATCCTACCTGATACCCCACCCTTAGTACGCCCTAACTTCTTAGCCATATACTCGTGACTCTTACCGTTCTGGTGGTACCACAACAACGCTATGTCTTCTTCCCTAGTCCAGCTCTTGCTCTTGTTCTCTGCTCTTGCCATCTTCCTGCTCCTTATTTCTTGTCTGCTGTAAACAGATAGTTATTGTCCATCGCCCANTGCGTGAACTTCTTGTTGGTCATCACCATTGAACGCTTGGTGTACTTCTCTGACCGAACCCCGTTGGCGAACACACCCTGCGCTTCCTTGGATAGGCGCAGCATGTAGTCCATCCACGCATCGACCCAATCACGGTCAAGTGTGGATAACACCTTATATACAACCATCATCACGGCACCCGCACTGGTAGGCACCACCGCACTGTGAGGATCTTGCTTGATAGAATCGATAGACGGCAACTGATCGGCAAGCCTAGCAAACGCCATCATGTCACCCGCTGCTGATGGCCCGATGGTTCCAATGAGTAAAGACGTTAGTGTCTTGTCATCGAACTTGTCACACACCTGCATCCAATCGCTGGCAGCTTCGAGTGACCGAGGTGTAACAAACGCCGCACGGGTTGACCGTGGGTGATACACATAGTCGTTCTCGTCGGGATCTTGCACGTCGCGGAAGTCGGCAAACGCCTTGTCGTTGTTGCGGCACCACCCCAACACAGTCGGGTCGATACCGTTGTTGATACCCCACTCGATCCACTGCTCCCACGTTGGTTTGGATGACTCGATCACGGTCAAGCGATTGCGAGCATGTGCTGGTAACAAGTCACCGACACCCTCTGCACCGAGGTTAGTGGTAGCAAACACAATGCTGTCGGGGTGTAGCGTATAGCTCCCGATCTTGCGCTCTAACAATAGACGCAGTAACGCGTTCTTGACTGCTGGGTTGGCCTTGCCGTACTCGTCGATCATGAGTATCACTGGCTTGTCATTGTGCACACCCAACTCCTCGTTGGTCAGGTACCGCACGAACCCACTGCCATCCTCAACACGCATGATGTCTGGGATCGTGATATCCCCCAGATCCTTGGTGGTACAGTCGAAGTAACACGGCACATGCTTGGTTAGTATCGCCGATATCATGTTTAGAAGTGATGACTTGCCACTCCCCATGTGACCCTGCACGAGTACCGTGCGGTTGTGACCGTTCGCAATGATCGACTCTGCGATCTGGTCTAGGTTTACTGCATATAGTCTTGTTGATGTTGCCATCGTTTATGTCCTCCTTTGGACTTAGTTTTGTTAGGGTTATCCCTAACACGTTACCGCTTGTTCCTATGCACTCGGTTGTATCTCGCATACTCCCGCGTATCGACGTGCTTAAAGAAGTGCATCGTCTCGCTCGAATACATATACATGTAGTGATACTTGGCCTCCTCATCCATCCCGTTGCGGATGGCATCGTCGAACGCGTCCTTCGGGTGCAGCACCGTGCGCCCATGCTTGAACCACAACTGATCTTCTGCTGCGCTGTATCTCATCTCAGTTCTCCTCCTTCAGTTTGAGTTCTATCCACTTGTCTGCGCGTAGGATTTCCACAAAGTGTAACGCTTGGTGTAACTCTCCCAGATTACCGTTCATGGCTTCTTGGATTGCAGAACTAATCCGATCTAACACCCACATTTCATAGTCATTCATCTCGCTCTAACTCCTTCTCTGGTTGTTCAGGTTGGTGCAGTATTTACAGGTCGAGGGTCGGTAGGCTGCTGATAACGTCTTCTAGCACCGCTCTGGTTTCGGCGCGAGTGTGCGCGTCATCCTTGAGTGCCTCGATAGACAATGGCAACTGACCCTGTTTGGTGCCCATACCACGGAACTGATCTTCGAGCTTGGTGCGTATCGCCTCCATCTGGGTGTCGCCCGTCAGGTTGCACGTCTTGAGCATGTCGATCATTTCTAACACTTGGTCGAAGACACTGGCAAAAATGCGTTTGGACTTCTCACCCTCGTTCCAGTCGATCTCGCTGTGCAACTTGGTGATGACGGCACGGGTACGGTTGAACACGTCACCCATAGCCTTGGTGATCTGCGTCTCGTAATGTTCCTGATATTGTGTTTTCAGGAGTGCCGCTTGCTCGTTGCCCATGTCAACCCGAAAGTCACCAGCTTCTGGCACGGGTGAATAGGTCACACTGAATGCAAACTTGCGGCGCAACTCGTGCACGGGTGCATAGTCGGCATCGTTGAACAGGTCGCCCAGCTTGACCTTGGACTGGATGATCTCCCAGTCGTACACATCGAGGAACGCTTGCACCAGAGCGTCGAACTCTTGCTCATAAGCTGTCATCTGCGCTTGGTAGTCGAAGAACATGGCAGTCGGGATCAACCGTTGACCTAGATCTGACCACGGCATTGTGAGTGCGTAGTGGGTGTTGCGTGTGTTACCGATGAACTTCTGTACGGCGTCCAGCTCGGCGCAGTCACCTAGCAACTTCTTACTGACGTTGGCGGTGCCAGACTTGGCGTTGTTGTGCAGGGTCACTTGGGCCGACGCGCTCTTGTCCTTCTTGCGTCCCGTCCAGACCGACGCATTGAACTCGACGATCATGGCGCTTGATTGTATCGACGGGGTCGAGCTTGTTGGTGGGGTGGGCCAGTTGATTGGCCCGTCGGTTACTGTTTGTATTTCTATCCTATCCATTGTCATATCCTCTTGGGTTGATTGTTAGGGTAATCCCTAACAAAGTTGCTGTTAACATGTTTTAAACATGTCTGAAGTGAAAATTACCACCTCAGACCCTTATTATGACATAGATGGAAGGTAATGTCAAGTGATGGAACATCATGGACGTATTGATACGGATAGAGACGTGTGGGGAACACGATGGAACATATTACGGTGGAATGTTCTGGAATGTACTGGAATGTTCTTGATCGCGTTATGCTAAGTATTTGATTAACCTCGAATGTTCCTAATGTTATTTTTTCGACGATTTTGGATGGACTTATGTTTCTCTGGGGGGTTTTGCGTGTAGAAGAGAACATCTCTCCCCCCTCTTTGAAATGTCACCAAGCATATTTCCCTAAAAAGAGAACATTATAAAAACTATATATATTTAGGAATTTGACAACTACATCGTGCATTAACCTGCATTTATATTCCATCGTCATCCACTTAAGGAATGTTCTTTTTGGTACAGAACATTACGGAACATTAGGGAACATTTGAGAACATTACAAAACGCGTTTTAGAACATTAGTTTTGTTAGGGTTTCCCCTAACAGACGCATCGTGCCCCGCACCGCTGCTCTAGGAACTGGTATCGTGGGGGTAACACGTTGGCGCATCGCTACTCTAGGAACTGGTATCATCACGTTAAGACGTTGGCGCATCGCTACTCTAGGAACTGGTATCAACCCCGCCGAAGCGGGGAAGGTGGGTTAGTTGGCTTGGGCAGCACAGAAATCGTAAAGTGCTTTAAAAGATGGGAATCGTTTTTGCTTGTAGATGATGATCATGAGTCTTGCTCCTGTTTTGTTAGGGGGAACCCTAACATTGAAAGTTTGGCGATAAGGGTTTGGCGGCCAAACGCGGTCGCTATTTTTTCGCCGTCTTGCGTGGTGTCAATTGCAACCCAAGTGGTGCCAAGCTGGCGAACCGCGATATGCTCGGAACCTTTTACAACCCATCCCGCCGTGGTAGTGCCTAAACCGTTACCGTGAAAGATTGGGCTACTTGCTTTTTTAAGATATACCATTTTCTTGCTCCTGATTTGTTAGGGGGAATCCCTAACATTAAAAAGATGCCCCCCTTTCGGGGGGCTTGAGTTTAGCCTTCGATGATTGCTCGGATGTCGTCATCGGTTCCGATAAGTGCCATCGTTTGCGCTAGCGCAGTAATCAAGGCGCTCGGGTTGTACTCGGGGGTTTCATCCTTTCGCGCCATGTTTGCGGCTGTCTTGATTGCAGCAATGATTTTCTCGGCCTCGGTCTTGACTTCGCGCTGTTCTGGTTCGATTTCACCGGCAGCGATGGCGCGGCTTAGAAGACCCTTTCGGATGTCCTTCATGCGCGACCCGATTTGTTGAGTGACCCAACGCTTGCGTGCTTTGTCGTCGTCGGACAATGTCTTGACCTCGACCTTGAACAGCGCCTGATCCTTCTGAGCGAAACCTGCCAGCACATTGCCCTTGATCATCGCGTGCTGCTCTGGTGTTGACAAGCTCTCCGCGCTGTCTTTACCTTCGGGCGATATAGTGTGACCCGCTCGCATACCGGCCTCAAAAGCATTGTCGAGATGCGCGCCTTTCTTTTTCTCGCCCTCGGTTGTCGCTGTTGAGAAGCCCTTGACCGCTGTGAATGCCGCTGTGTGTATTTCTGTATACATGTTTATATCTCCTTAATGGCCAGACGGAATGCCTTGACCTGATAACGTATTATAAGGATCAAGCGCCCGATGTCAAATGATGGTCAATAGTGGAATATAATGGTCTGTTAGGGAATTCCCTAACATCGCAGAGGGTACCCTACCCCCATGCACCGCTGTCAGGAAGCAGGAGTCCCACAGCCTATGTATTACTAATCTCCACAAATGTTTCGTGTTTTTCTGAGTTCAAACCCTTTTTTCCACCAGACTCGACCCCCACCCCCTCTATATAGGGAACACCCCCCGGTAGGAGTCCCAACTTAATGTTGCAAAAAATTATTTTTCGTGTACATTTGCGGTAACGGTTAACAACCTGCGTACATCTATGACAGTAGTGCTTCATCCAGAAGTTGGAATACCCCTATCTGTGGACATGTCCTATGCAGATCTCCGCGTTCGTGCGGAAGCGGCCTGCAATACTGCGTTATATTTGTCCGAACACGGCCTAGACATAGCGCCAGACAAGGGCGATAAGACCGTAGCGGCAGGTCTAGCGGTTGAATACGCCGAAGACCCTATAAAAACGTCTAAGAAAGTGAGCAACCCCAAGGCTGCTAAGATGACCCCTGCCTCGTTAGTACTTACTAACAGCATCCTGCAAGAGTTTGGACATTCTGTGGCCGAGAGTGCTACCCAGATACGTCATCTTGTAACCAATAAGCTGTTACTAGAGTCAGAAAACCCAGACCCACGGGTAAGAATCCGTGCCCTAGAGCTGCTAGGTAAGATTTCAGACGTTAGTTTGTTTGCAGAAAAGTCAGAAGTCACTATAACGCACCAGTCTACGGACGACCTGCGTGCGAAGCTGCGCCAAAAGCTGGAGAAGTTGGTCAATCCGCCCGAAGAATTGGGTGCACCCATCGTATTTGAGGGAAAAGTTATTGACGTGGACGCAGAATTAGGGTTAACACCTGAAGAACCTGAGATATACGAAGAGTATGACGATGAGTGAAGTCGCATTTGACTTTACAGAAGAAGAAATCCAAGTGATGTTGGATAATCTTGACGATTATACGCAGGATGAAGTCGTTGAGATCGACAAATTAGTTGAGGAACTGAGCGCACGTAAGAAAAACAAGTTAGCGTACGACGATTTGATAGAGTTCTGCAAAGCGATGATGCCTGAGTTCATTGTGGGTAAACATCACCGCATATTGGCAGACATGCTCATGGCAATTGAGGGTGGGGACAAGGATAGAGTATGCGTAAACATACCCCCGCGTCATGGTAAGTCCCAGTTAGTATCTATCTTCTATCCAGCATGGTACTTAGGGCGGAATCCTAATAAAAAAGTCATGATGGTGTCGCATACTACTGATTTAGCTGTAGATTTTGGACGCAAAGTACGTAATTTAATCGGTGTAGACGCCTATAAAGCGGTGTTTCCTACGGTCAGTTTGGCCTCAGATTCCAAGTCTGCAGGCCGGTGGAACACCAGTGTAGGGGGCGAATACTACGCTTGTGGGGTGGGTTCAGCCCTTGCTGGACGTGGTGCTGACCTGCTTCTGGTGGATGATCCACATTCTGAGCAAGACGTTATTAATGGTAACTTCTCGGTATTTGAGAAAGCCTATGAGTGGTACACGTTTGGGGCGCGTACGCGTCTTATGCCCGGAGGGCGGGTAGCGATTATTCAGACCCGTTGGCACATGGATGACCTAACAGGCCGTGTTGTACGGGATATGGGGAACAACGAACGTGCTGATGCGTTTGAGGTGATTGAGTTCCCTGCGATCCTAGAGACCGCAGACAAAAAGACGGGTAAACCTGTGCAAAAGCCGTTATGGCCTGAGTTCTTTAATTTAGAAGCACTGCTACGGACTAAGGCGTCGATGCCGGTCTTTCAGTGGAACGCCCAGTATCAGCAGGAACCTACGGCGGAAGAAGCTGCCATCGTTAAGCGTGAGTGGTGGAGTATCTGGACGAAAGAAGATCCGCCCAAGTGTGAGTATATTATTATGTCGTTAGACTCTGCTGCAGAGAAGCACAATCGTGCTGACTTTACGGCCCTGACGACATGGGGTGTCTTCTTTAATGATGAGGCCGAAGCGTACAATATCATCTTGTTGAACAGCATTAAGAAGCGGTTGGAGTTTCCCGAGCTAAAAGAGTTGGCGTTGGAAGAGTACGCTGACTGGGAACCCGATGCGTTTATCGTCGAGAAGAAAAGTTCTGGTGTGGCGATCTATCAGGAGATGCGCCGTATGGGACTGCCAGTACAGGAATATACCCCTCATAGAGGATCTGGTGATAAATTAGCACGTTTAAATTCCGTCGCTGATATTGTAGCATCAGGTATAGTATGGGTGCCCGAAACTCGCTGGGCGGAAGAAGTAGTTGAAGAGATTGCTGGATTTCCCTTTATGAGCCATGATGACCTAGTGGATTCGACAGTCATGGCNNTNATGCGTTTTAGGCAAGGTGGNTTCATACGCTTACCAACTGATGAACCTGATGACATACGTTACTTTAAACAACGNCGTGGCGGGTATTACTNAGAGNATAAATTATGGCAATTGAAAAAGGTTTGTACGCNGCACCAGAAGGNATCGATGATCTGCTCGAAGGCGAGATGATGGACGACGAGCTTGTTGGTGGAGAAGCATTAGAAATCGAGATCGTCGATCCTGAAAGTATTACGCTGTCCGATGGCAGTATGGAAATTACATTAATTCCTGATGGCAATGAAGCAGACCTTATGGGGTTTGATGCCAACCTTGCTGAAGCGTTAGATGATAGCGAACTGCAAGAGCTTGCACAGGATTTAGTTGGACTGATCGACGCTGATGTTGATAGTCGAAAAGATTGGGCTGATACGTTTGTCAAAGGACTAGACGTATTAGGGTTCAAGTACGAAGAGCGCACAGACCCGTGGGAAGGTGCCTGCGGGGTTTACTCTACTGTACTGGCCGAAGCCGCGATACGTTTCCAAGCAGAGACGATGAGCGAGACTTTCCCAGCCGCTGGCCCCGTACGTGTAAAAGTACTAGGAGAAGAAACACCCGAGAAAGCCGAAGCCGCTGAGAGGGTAAAAGCGGATATGAACTATGAGCTGACTGAGCGCATGGTTGAGTATCGGCCAGAGCATGAACGGATGTTGTACAGCCTAGGACTGGCGGGGTCTGCGTTTAAGAAGGTGTATTATGATCCCAGTTTGGGACGACAGGTAGCCATCTATATTCCTGCCGAAGACGTTATCGTGCCTTACGGCGCGTCCCATATTGAGACTGCAGAGCGTGTTACCCACGTCATGCGGAAGACCAAGAACGAGCTGAAGAAACTTCAGGCGATGGGGTTCTACAAAGAAGTAGACCTTGGTGATCCACAGCCGTTCCATACAGACATCGAGAAGAGAAAGGCCGAAGAAGGTGGTTACTCTATTACTGACGATGATCGATATGCGATATACGAAGTCCACGCGGATCTCATTATTGATGGTATCGACGAAGATGAGGAAGAGATTGCAAAGCCTTATGTTGTTACGATTGAACGTGGTACGGGTAATGTTCTAGCGATTCGGCGTAACTGGAGCGAAGAAGACCCGTTGATGCTGAAGCGCCAGCACTTTGTACACTACGTCTATGTACCGGGGTTTGGGTTCTACGGCCTTGGTTTGATCCACATTATCGGTGGGTATGCTCGCGCAGGTACCTCGCTGATTCGTCAGTTGGTCGATGCTGGTACGCTGTCTAATCTTCCCGGTGGGTTGAAGTCTCGTGGCTTACGAATCAAGGGTGATGATACGCCCATCGAGCCGGGGGAATGGAAGGATGTGGATGTGCCGTCTGGTAGTATCCGCGACAACATCATGCCGCTTCCATACAAGGAACCAAGCCAGACTCTTCTCGCCCTATTGAACCAGATTACCACTGAGGGTCGCCGGTTAGGGGCTATCAGTGACATGAACATATCTGACATGTCGGCTAACGCTCCGGTAGGAACGACGCTGGCGCTGTTAGAGCGTACGTTAAAGCCAATGGCTGCGGTACAAGCTCGTGTTCATTACGCTATGAAGCAAGAGTTCAAGATGCTCAAGACAATCATGTCTGAGTATGCGCCGACCGAATACGACTACATCCCCATGCGTGGAGAAGTTAGTGCTAGGGTAGCGGACTATATGATGGTGGACGTGATCCCCGTCAGTGACCCAAACAGCTCTACGATGGCGCAACGGGTTGTACAGTATCAAGCGGTACTCCAGATGTCGCAACAGGCTCCACAGATCTACGACCTGCCACAGCTACACCGGCAGATGATCGAGGTATTGGGCGTTAAGAATGCAGATAAATTAGTTCCGACTCAAGACGATCTTAAGCCTACTGACCCCGTTAGTGAGAACATGGATGCGCTGGTTGGAAAACCGATGAAAGCATTCATTTACCAAGACCACGAAGCGCATATGGCGACCCACCAGTCGTTTATGCAAGACCCTATGGTTGCTCAGATGATTGGTCAGAATCCACAGGGACAAGCCATTATGGCGGCTCTACAAGCGCACTTAGCGCAACACTTAGGCTTCCAGTACCGCAAGCAGATCGAAGAAAAGATGGGCGCACCGTTACCTGCACCGAACGAAGATTTACCAGAAAACATAGAAGTCACACTAGCACAGCTTATGGCTAAGGCTGGGACGCAACTTACGCAAGGTAAACAGCAGCAACAGGCACAACAGGCAGCGCAGCAACAAGCGCAAGACCCGCTGTTCCAGTTACAGCAGAAAGAAGTGGCGATCAAAGAGCAGGAAGTACAGCTTAAAGCCCAGAAGAACGCTGCAGATATCCAGATTCGTATGTCTGAAGAGCAGCGCAGGTCGCAGAAAGAAGCTATTGATTCGGCTATCGCTACTAAACGACTGCAACTTGACAAAGAAGAACTTACGTTGGAAGCCCAGAAAGACGGGTTGAAGCTGGCTAAGTCAACGACTGAGAACACAGACAAACTAAACCTAGAACTGCTTAGGTTAATCGATCAACAGAATAAGGGTCAGTAATGGCTAAAACCGTCTTAGACGTGCTTAGAGATAAATTCGAGGAAGATAAATCCTCTGCACTACAATTTCTTGGAGGGGGTGGGGCTAAAGACTTCGCTCAGTATAAGGAAGTTACAGGTATGGTTCGGGGTCTCGAAGCCTGTATTAACTATGTAGAAGACCTCTCGCGCAATATGGAAGAGTATGATGAGTGAAGCAATAGAAACATTAGCACCTGAAGAGATGTTAACACCTGAAGAGATCGAGGCGCAGCTACCTAAACCCGTAGGGTATAGAGTTCTAGTCGCGTTACCGCAAGTAGAAGAAACGTTTGGAGAAACCGGACTGCTTAAATCTACTACAACAATGAACCAAGAACACATTATGTCGATTATCGGCCTTGTGTTGGATATGGGCGAGCAAGCCTATTCTGACGAAGATCGGTTCCCGTCAGGCCCGTGGTGTCAAGCGGGTGACTATGTGATGTTCCGTATGAACACGGGCACTCGGTTTAAGGTTGGTGGGGTAGAGTATCGTCTAATGAACGATGATTCTATAGAAGCTATTGTGGCAGATCCGCGTGGCATCACGCGAGCATAAGGAGTTAACATGCCGTTTCAAAAAGTAGAATTCAGTTTCCCTGATGAAACCGAAGAAAGCACCGACATTGATATTGAATCTTCAAGTGCTACGGAGATTGATATATCAGGAAAACCTCAACCCGAACCTGAAAAAGAAACAGCAGAGGTTGTAGAGGAAGAAGATTATGAAATTGAAGTGTTTGATGATACGCCAAAAGCTGATCGAAATCGTAAGCCTGCGGAACCACCAGAGGATATTACTGACGAGGAGCTTGAAGACTACTCTGAAAAAGTACGTAAGCGTATTCAGCACTTCAGTAAAGGGTATCATGACGAAAGACGGGCTAAAGAAACTGCCTTACGTGAACGTCAGGAACTTGAAAGGCTTGCTCAACAGCTTGTTGACGAGAATAAACAACTTAAAGGCACGGTTGATAAGAACCAAGAAATCCTTCTAGAGCAGGCTAAACGTACGGCTGCAGGTGAAGCAATCCTTGCTAAACGCGCTTATAAAGAGGCGTATGAAGCAGGTGATGCTGACAAACTTCTTGACGCACAAGAGAAGTTAACCAACGCCAAGATAAAGTCTGACAGGCTTGGTAACCTTAAAAGTCCCGCTTTACAACAGGAAGAAACTCCTGTACAAACAGAACAAATTCAAGAACAATTCGCCCCAGCACCTATTGATGACCGAGCAAACGAATGGGCAGCGTCCAATACGTGGTTCGGACAAGATGATGAAATGACAAGTTTTGCGCTGGGGTTGCATACAAAACTTGTCAAAGAGGGCGTAAGTCCTCAGAGTGACGATTACTACGAGAAGATTAATTCTCGTATGCGACAGATATTCCCCGATAATTTCGAGGATGTTGGTGAACCAGAACAACGGAAGCGACGAACGAATGTGGTTGCACCCGCAACGCGGAGCACAGCCCCTAAAAAAATTAGGTTAACGCAAACACAAGTTGCAGTTGCTAAACGGTTAGGTCTCACCCCAGAACAATACGCCAAACAGGTTGCTATAGATATGAGGAAACAATAATGGCTCAGAATAGAATAGATCGTGAATTAACGACCCGTGAAAAAACAGTCCGTAAGAAAGGATGGTCAAGGCCAGAAGTCTTGCCTTCACCTACTCCAGAAGACGGGTACGCTTTTAAATGGGTACGTGTAAGCACGCAAGGTCAAGTTGATGCCACTAATGTTTCGTCCAAACTCCGTGAAGGCTGGGAGCCTGTACGGGCAGAAGATCATCCCGAAATTACAATGGTCGCCGTTGAAAACGAACGGTTCAAAGACAATGTTGTAATCGGCGGTCTGATGCTTTGTAAAGCTCCGTCTGAACTACCGGAAGAGCGAAACGAACATTATGAAAATCAAAATAATGCTCAGATCCTTTCTGTAGACAATAGCCTCATGAGAGAGAACGACCCTCGTATGCCGCTATTTAACGAGCGGAAGACGAAGGTTACTTTTGGTAAAGGAATCTAACTTTAATTTGAGGAGTCTCTAATGGCTTATCCAACTGTATCAGCCCCTTACGGGTTGAAACCGGTCAATTTGGTCGGTGGAAGGGTATTTGCTGGTGCTACTCGACAGTTCCCCATTGCTTCTGGCTATGCAGCAAACATCTTCAATGGTGATGTTGTAAAGCTAATCAATGATGGCACAATCGAGAAAGACACCGGTACTGCTACTGCCACCCCAGTTGGCGTTTTCGTTGGTTGTTCATACACTAGCCCTGCTTTGGGTTATCAGTTGTTCAGCCAATACTATCCCACTGGCACTGTTGCTAGTGATATCGTTGCTTATGTTGTTGACGATCCCGATGCGTTGTTCAAGGTCGCAGTTACCGCTGCTGGTACTGCTAACATCGCTACCGTGGCTCGTACTGCCGTAGGTAACAATTCTGTGCTCATCCAAACGGCTGGAAATACTGCTACTGGGGATTCTAAAATCTCTATTAGTTCTACGACAGCTACCACGGCTACACAGCCTATGCGAATCATTGACGTAGTGCCCGAAACGGCTACTGGCGCGGATGCCTTCGTAGAGGTTATTGTGAAGTGGAACTGGGGCATGCACCAGTATCAAAACGCAACTGGCGTATAAGGAGAGTAAATCATGGCTATTTCAAGAGCCCAATTACTGAAAGAACTCCTCCCCGGTCTTAATGCTCTTTTTGGTTTAGAGTATGCTAAGTATGGGGAAGAAACTAAGGAGATTTTCGAAACAGAATCTTCTGACCGTTCTTTCGAAGAAGAAACCAAACTATCCGGCTTTTCTGCTGCACCTGTTAAAAACGAAGGCTCTGCCATCGAGTATGACAATGCACAAGAAGCATGGAGTGCACGCTACACGCATGAGACGATTGCGATGGGCTTCAGTATTACTGAAGAAGCTATCGAAGATAACTTGTACGACTCACTGTCTGCTCGTTATACGAAAGCTCTCGCTCGCGCTATGGCGTACACCAAGCAAGTTAAAGGTGCTACCATCTTGAACAACGGTTTTGCTGCTGGCACCACTTACGGTGACGGGCAAACGCTGCTTTCAACGGCTCACCCACTTGTCTCTGGCGGCACTAACTCAAACCGTCCTACTGTCGCGGCTGACCTTAACGAAACTTCTTTAGAAGCGGCTGTTATTCAGATTGCTGGTTGGACTGATGAGCGAAGCCTGTTGATCGCTGCGAAGCCTCGTAAGTTGATTATCCCACCCAA
>JGI20154J14316_10003330_pt1 | contig 12981 bp, 11 predicted proteins | sample COG_04_FD_14316 | JGI IMG/M metagenome (IMG submission 14316) | reverse complement strand
GTGGTATGGGTAAAAATGCCAAAATTAATAAAAGTGCTTTAAACCGAATCATGAAGCAATCTGAAAGTAAAGATAAAATACTAAAGAAGGCGGAAGTACGAAAAAATGAGATCCTCAAGAAAAAGGAGGAAGAAAAACAAAAATTATTTGAACGAATAAGAGAGCAAAATAGATTGAAACAACAATATTCTTTAGAACAAACGAACAATCCTGACAATTATGTATTCAAGATAGACGGTGAGGATATACAAGAAAAATCATTTATTCATCCAGATATACTCAAAGAAATTAAAGAAGAGGAAGAAAAGGAAATGAAGGGAGGGAATGCAGCCGACTCTACAAAGAAAAAGAAGAAAAAGAAGAAGAAGGCTTAAATCATAAATCAAGTATTTGTACAATAATTATATGTTAGATTATTGTATAAAATGAATATTTTTAAATTTATCAACGTAAAGTTATTCATACTAAGTTTATTAATAGGATTATTTGCAGTATATTTATTTATGCCGGACATGCGAATTATTCGTGTATATCCGACTCCTGAAAATGTTTCATTGCTTCAATATAAAGATCAGACAGATACGTGTTTTTCCATAAAACAAACAGAAGTAACATGTCCAACTAATGAAAATGATATTACAAAAATACCAGTGCAGTCATAAGGGAAATAGTTGTAATAATTATTTTAGCTTAGTATAATATAGCATATGAACTTTAGAAGATTATTTCATTCAGACGTTGGGAAAAATATCGTTTCTGTCATTTTAGGATTAGGATTAGCTACGTTATTTAGAAAGGTTTGCAATGATAAGAATTGCATTCAATTCAATGGTCCAATAATTGGCGATATAGAAGATAAGACATTTAAACATGGCGACAAATGTTATAAATATTCCACTCAATCAGATAAATGTGATTCCACAAAAAGAGTAGTAAAGGTTATTTCCGAAAAAGATGCCGAACAATTTGATCAATAATAATATATATATATTCGTTAAACTATACAATCAAACATATTTTCTAATTGTATAGTTCAAAAATATGGATAGTGGCGTGACAAGACTTTCTGATTTACCGAATGGAGGAGGCGGAGGAAATATGCAAAACGTGCAACCGGATTCATTGCCGACAATTAGCATTTCAGAAATGAAAAATAAAACAGATAGCGATTTGCCTACTAATTACACACCGTTGAATACTCATCCAAACCCTTATGGAATGTCTGAACAAAATCCAGTTATGCAACACCCAGAACAACAAAATGTGCCCAGAGAAAACTTCCAGTCACCTGGCATGCCAGAAGAATTTCGTAATCAAATAATGAATATGCCAGACCAAAGGCTTCCTTCTCGTGACATTCCCATACAAACTGAACAATATAATATAGACGAAAGAGTGCAGCCAAATTATATTCCTAATAAAGAAATGAACAAGGATTATGTGAGAGACCATCATGATATGACAGAAAGGAATTTACGAGAATACGAGCAAACCAAATATAGAGAAAATAAATTAGACTCAATCTTAGAAGATTTGCAAATGCCGATTTTTGTAGCATTATTATTTTTCTTGTTTCAATTGCCATTTATTAACACATTAATATTTAAAAAATTCTCTTTCTTGTCAATTTACAACGATGATGGAAATTTTAATTTCTATGGTTTATTGTTGAAAAGTATGTTATTCGGGAATTTTTATTTGTTCTCAAACAAAGTTATAAATTTTGTAAGTACTTTGTAGATAATTTAGTATGACAGTGCACGTACTAAATTATCATTCAAAAATCTCGGTTAGACGGTTTCGTAGCGTTTTAGATTTAATAGATTTAATGGAAGATGGAATTTTTTTGGTTTTATTTGTTAGTTTCGTTTTTTTATTGTTTTTCGTGCATTTACTGGTTTTATTGGAGGGAGTATATTTCAAAAACCACATTTGATAATCTTTATTGTCAAAATCTACTTTTAAATCTTTGAATTCTTTGAACTTCAATGCTTTTTCAGATCGCATGTCTTCTAACGTAGGCTGGTTTCCATAACAATCAATAGTAAAGCGTTTTAGGATTCCTTTTCCCGATAATCTGTTTTGTTTAATTACATCAAATAAAAAATTAGACATACACAATAGACGATTGTGATTATAATATTTGTTATCCCCATATAAAAATGCCAAGTAAAATGACAAAATAGTTTCAATGCTTGCTACTTTCACTACTTTCTTGTCAATAGTAATTTCGTTGTAACTATGACAAGCGATTGGTTTATAAATGAACACATAACTTTTCCCTTTTATTGTAATTTCATAGTGTTCTGGTATAATTTCCCCAACCTCGTTGCGGTGGATCATTTTAATGTGTTTGTACCCATTTTCTTTGAGTTGTTCAATTAATATAGTGGCCATTTTTTTAGGATCTTCTGCCAAAACGTCAAAATCGGATATATTGGACATAATTTGCTTGCTTTCTTCATTCATATATTTTGAATACAAGTAACTTGAATAACCTCCAAAAAAGACAGAATCATTATCAATAAGGATATTGCGAATAGTTGTGTTCAGGTCGCTTAGTGGGGAATCCTGATTTGAATTGAATTTTACATTCGCACATTCTTTTGCCTCTATCGGATGATATTTGTTCAACAAATTGAGTCTATTTACTATCTTTTCCCATCTGGAAACATCTCCATCAGGTCTAGACAATTCTAAATACATAGACATTCTTAGAAAATTAGGAGGAGCATATCGTATTCCGTTTATTTTAATCATATCTTTTGAAATATTTTTGTAAATAGTCGGATGCAAAAACGTGATATCCGCGATAGGAATAAAATTAACAAACACTTTGAAAGTTCCATAATGAATACCAGACTTTGCTTCAACCTCAGTATAACCATTTTTAAAATAAATGTCAGCCAATTCTTTTGCGTCTTCAATTGGGTTTGACGAAAAGAAATCGTAATCAGGAATTTGTAAATCTCTTTTGTAAAATTGTGCATGTTTAGGTAAAATATTATTGATAGCAGTTCCACCATAACACATAAGCTTTTTCTTCTTTATAAAGTCCTCTATAATTAATAATATATGTTTTACTTCCTGATTATTTACTTTTGCAATGCCCTGTTTTGTTTCAGTTTCATCAACAGCATGTCTTAGCACAGCTAACTCACAATCAGCAAACGTCATTTTATTATTACATAATTTATTGTTGTATTTATCTGCATTATTTTTTGGTTTCATTCTGATTACTATATAAGATTCTATATAGTAGTCTGTTATTTTATTTTTTCTTGTTTAGTTCTTTTTGCATTCTTTCAAAATATGGTATAGCTGCAGCTAAAGGGACTATACCGCCTTTATTATCATTAAAAAAGGTTTCACAATCCATAAGATTTTCATCAACAACATTATATTTATATCCAACCATTTGTATGCCATGATTTAATATCATTTTTTTCATATCAGCATTATTTTTTGATTTTTCAATAGGCAATACGATCTTACATGCCTGTACCGTTGTAGATGTGTTGTCATCTTTAATCAGTGGTGGATTAAAAGCCTGATTTTCTAATTGCATTAATCCTAAAGCATTAATTATTTGGCTACCGCTTTCTACATTCGCATAATTTGATAAATCATAACAACTTGTATCTGATGATTTGCATTTTGCATACTCTTTATAATCGCGATGAATAGTTTTATCTACGACAATTACGATCTTTCCTAACAATTCAGATAATTTGGTTTCTTTTGTAACTTCACCTTCAAATAGTTTTGGTTTTAATATAGAATCCATTAATTTAGCAACCTCTGCATAACAATTGGTATCCTTCGTTTTGATGCGCAAATGTATAAAAAGTGGGTCCTTTTTATTTGGAGATGTATTAGAAAACGCATTGCTTATCACAGTAGAAAATACGGACTCAAGTGATATGCTATTATCAGTATCAAATAGTTTAAATTCAGGATCGGTACTTTCTGCTACAACTGGCATGTAGGTATTGTTTTTTTTTGTATAAAAAACCTCAAAGTCAAGTAGTCTGCACCCCCGAGACAACACAAACTTAACCATATTTTTATTCACACTCTTACCTGTAGTAGCCGAATTGTAAGAAGTTTTGATGCAATATTCTTTTAATGGTAAATTCGCATATTTAGATTGCATACTTTGTATATTCCCGATACTAAGAAAGTCCTTGTTATTTTTTATTTTTTTATACTCTTCGTTGTCATCTAACCCGATCATGTTCTCCTTCATTCCTTCTATGTTTTTATTAAAAAATAAGAAATTCACGATGCGTTTCCTGTACAAACTAATAAATACTTGAAGCAATATAACAAATATTAACATATATATGAAGACATTGGAATAATTCATAACTTATATATTCTATATATAAACAAATATAATAAAAATATACTATATAATATAACATTCAATAATGGCAGGTGGATTACTAAATATAATTTCTACTGGAAATAATAATTTATTTTTGACTGGAAATCCTAGTAAAACATTTTTCAAAGTGACTTATGTGAAACATACAAATTTTGGACTTCAGAAATTTCGTATAGATTATAATGGTTTAAGAGAATTACGTCCAAGTGAGGATTCTACTTTTACTTTTAAAATTCCCCGTTATGCAGATTTACTAATGGATACTTACATAGTAGTCAGCTTGCCTGATATATGGAGTCCAGTATATACCCCATGTACTGATACCAGTGATAGATGGGCACCTTATGATTTCAAATGGATAAAGGATTTGGGAACGCATATGATAAAGGAAATCACAATAAACTGTGGAGGTTTAATGTTGCAACGATATACAGGGGAATATATGGCAGCAATGGTGGATAGAGATTTTAGTGCAGAAAAGAAAGAATTGTTCAATAAAATGACCGGCAATATTGGAGAATTGCACGATCCAGCTTATTCACATGGAAGGTCAAATGTATATCCATCAGCATCTTACACGACAAATACGGCAGGTGCAGAACCTTCCATACGAGGACGTAATTTATATATACCGATTAATACGTGGTTTACGTTAAATAGTCAATGTGCGTTTCCATTAATCGCATTGCAATATAATGAATTAACAATCAGTGTTACGATGAGACCCATACAAGATTTATTTCAAGTAAGAGATGTGTTTGATTATTCATATGCATTTCCTTATGTGCGGCCGGATTTTAACGAAAACCGTTTCCAAATGTATCGTTACTTACAGACACCTCCTTCTGGTTATATTTATCCCGAATACTATGAAAATAAAATCAATACATGGAATGCCGACATTCATTTACTTTCCACGTATTGTTTTTTATCAAAAGAAGAAACGCAGAGATTCGCGGCAGAAGACCAAGTGTATCTGGTGAAAGACGTATTTGAACATAAATATGAAAATATTACAGGCACAAAACGTGTAAAATTAGAATCAAACGGAATGATTGCAAACTGGATGTGGTATTTACAAAGAAATGATGTGAATTTAAGAAACGAGTGGAGCAATTATACAAATTGGCCTTATCATAATTTACCAGAAAATGTAACACTGGCACCATTTGGACCAATTTCTGGAATGGACGGATTCACCTATGGCATGGGGGTACATCCAACCTCGCAACAGAATAGCGGAATAACTATTACTGGTGATTATCACAGTGAAAATAGAAAAGAAATCTTAGAAACTATGGGAATACTATTGAACGGAGAATATAGAGAAAATCTGATGGTTAGAGGTGTGTATGATTATATAGAAAAATATACACGAACCAAAGGCAGTGCCAAAGAAGGATTATATTGCTATAATTTTTGTTTGAATACGAGTCCATTTGAATATCAACCGTCTGGTGCGATTAACTTAAGCAAATTTAAAACGATAGAGCTAGAACTCAATACATACATCCCATCTGTTGATTCTTTAAATTCTAATTACGATATACTGTGTGATGAAGATGGAGAAATGGTGGGAGTACGTAAATCAAACTGGAAGTTGTACGAATATAATTACAATTTGACATTGTTCGAGGAACGATACAATGTATTGTCTATAATTAGTGGAAATTGTGGAATGTTGTATGCTAGGTAAGCCAAGTAAATAGAAAAACATTCTTGCTAGGTATAGAATAAGTATTTTTGTACAGTGACCGATATTACACAGAGTATTTATATATTTTTATTATGTTTTTAATATATAAAGTGACATTTTAATATAATACATGAATACATCTGTAATTAACAATCAAAAGAATAAGAATGAAACGTTTAGTAAGAATAATATAGATGATCATAATTTTCAGACAGCCACAATGGAAAACAAATTAAAAAACATCAAGAAAAAGAAGTCAAAGATGAAAAACAATTTCAAAAATATTGAAACTTTTTCCATACTTGAAAATGAAGAATATGAAGAAACCGGACAGTTACCTGAAACTGCAAAAAAAACATCTACACCAGTTGAGAATTTTGATAATTTAAAAAGCATTTTTACCAATAAAATTATAGAAGGCAATGCGAATTTAAATGATAAAAATGACAGAGAAACCTGGGAAGGACATGATGAAGTGTCTGATAACGAAAAAAAAAAAATAGAATGGAGAGATGAGGCAGTGTATGTAATAGAAAAAATTTATAGTCAATTTACAAAAGTGAATGAAGTATTTTCAAAACAAATAGCCGATATATTATCAGATGGCAATGCTACAAAAGATGACATACTGTTGATAAGGGATTATTTTGCAACCATATTTGCAGCACTCATTAGTATTCCTATATCTTTTAATTGGTATTATATCATGTATTTTATACCAAGAAATCAGTTAATTTCGTTGAATTTATCTGATCTGAAAGAGAAATCATTAGAAGAAGGATATGATGCATTGAAATTAATATTGTTTATTTTTGAATTTGCATTGTTTTTTCCAAGTATGTTGAATTCATTCGTTTTAGAGTTTATCCCCCGATATACAAGTGATATATTGAGTGGTAAAATAAAATTTATATCAGTGTATTTTGCTACATTTTATGGCGTAAAAAATATTTCCAGCAAACTCAAACAAACTGTTATAGATTTGATAAAAGACAGTTCTAGTAATTTGCTAATCAATCTAATGTTTGCAATTGTGTTTATCAAATTCTTTATTTCTTTATTTTCGATGGATTTTCAAACGTTATTTTCATTTTTCACATCACCGATCACATTTTTAATAAAAAATATTATTCGGTTTATCATTATAATTATTATAAGTGTGCCGGCTGGTGCATTCTTTTCTTTGTTATACTTGTTTATATATTCATTTTTTGCGATATTCATATATTCAAAGGAAGGTGTAAGTAAAGGGTTTAATGATGTAATATCGCATAGCAATGCAGATTATAAATTTATCAATGAAACGTGCAACGATGATGGAATATTTACCAAAATATTAAAGTATATAATGAAAATAATAGGTATGTTTAAAAATAACATTTTCTTAATCATTCTAATAGGCATTGTACTGATATTTACCATTAAAATGAATAATGGGTTGTCTAATGCATCTGGTATGATATCAGGGATGTCATTGAAAGATTCATTCATGTTGTTCAACTTTATGTTTTTTACTGTTATTGCGACATGGTTATATATAGGTTTAGCGGATAAAGTGAAACAAGTATTTTCAGATTCAGAATAAGTAATATATTTTATGTTCAATAATATAAAATATATTCATGTTATAATACATACTCAATGGCTGGTTTTAATGAAAATACAGAGGAATTGCCGTTTGTTTCAATATGCACGCCGACATTCAATCGCCGTCCATTTATTCAAACTATGTTTCAATGTTATCGTAATCAAACATATCCTAAAAATAGAATGGAATGGATTATAGTAGATGACGGTACTGACAAAATAAAAGATTTAGTGGTCCAGTCAAATATTCCCGAGATCCGTTATTTTGACATAGAAAATAAAATGATGTTGGGTGCAAAGCGTAATTTAATGCATAAACATTGTCGTGGGTCTATCATTGTTTATATGGATGATGACGATTATTATCCACCAGAACGAGTATCACATGCGGTAGAAAGGTTACAAAGTAATCCTGAAGCATTATGCTCAGGAAGCAGTGAGATATATATATATTTCAAACACATCCATAAAATGATACAATGTGGTCCATATGGCAAGACTCATGCAACCGCTGGGACATTTGCTTTCCGTAAAGAACTACTAGATGATACAAAGTATGAGGATGGTGCAGCATTGGCAGAAGAAAAGGCATTTTTAAAAGATTATACAGTACCATTTGTACAATTGGATCCTATCAAATCTATTTTAGTATTTTCTCATGAACATAATACATATGATAAGCGAAAGATGTTTGATAATGCTCATCCTGATTTTTTCAAAGAATCTGTAAAAACAGTTGATACATTCATAAAAGAAGACTATGAAAAAGATATCAAAAAATTCTTTTTAGAAGACATCGATAAGTTACTGGAAAATTATGATGTTGGACTGCCCAAAATGAAGCCAGATGTGTTAAAACAAATTAAAATAATAGAAGATAAAAGAGCAAAAATGATACAAGATATGATAGAAGAAGAAAAGAAAAAACCTGTTATGGTTAATGAACCTGGAAAAGGAACAAGACAATTAGACAATAATGAAATTAGGCAAATTATAAATAATCAACAAAAACTAATTACTCAATTAAAAAATGAAAATCAAGAGTTGCAAAGTAAGTTGGTGACTTTGCAAAGTGAGCTAATATCCATGTCAATACAAAGGGACACAGTTGCAAAAGAAAATGAGGTATTGAAACAAACTAAACCGATAGATACGGGAAGTAAGTTGAAACCCGATATAATTGTAGATGTAAGTGGAGTATAATAAGAAAATATCATAAATTATACATTATGATATTTTCAGGTATGAATGATTACACCGACCGAAAAGAAAAATGAGACAAAATCCCATTAAAAATTTAAGTGGTGTAAAATCAATAGGCAACCTTTTCATTGCCGATCGTCTTACTTAACCCTGTTAATGTTCCACAGGTGAAAGACGGGTGTCGTTGAAATTCACTTGGTCTGGTTTGTGTTTCTATCCAGTCCTTCGTTAGTTTCATTATGGAAATAGCAGAGTTCTTATCCCTTGTTCTAAATACGGTATTTTTGTTTTCATAACTCACGCAGTTAGAACAGTGGAATAATCTGTATATTTCCTTTCCTTTTTTATCATTGTAATGTTTCAAATCCTTATAACATTCACAACACTTTTGAGAAGTGTAATACTCGTTGATGGTAAGTGTATCATATTTCTTATGAATAAGTTTCCTCAATCCCTTATTCATCGTAGGCATTATATGTTTCATTTGGGTGCTTCTACTCCAATTTCCATAACCAACTAGGATATTTTCACCAAAAGTTTCCTTGATTTTATTAAGGAATGTATCTATGGATTTCTTACCATAACTATATTGCCTAAACTTCATTTTCCTCCAAACATCACGCTTGTAAAACTCGGTTGTTTCTTTATTCAGTTTATCTTTTTCTACCAGAAACACCTTGAACTTTTCGTAATCAACTGATTTGCTGTTTTTACTGGATAAATGAGTTTCTTTTTCTATGATGTGATTCCGTTTCTTTTCTTGTAATAATATCCTTTCATTCCGCTTTCCATAACTTTCTATCTTCCTTTGTGATGCGGTGTATTGAAGTTTGTTCCCTTGTTTATCCATCATATACACTAAACTATGTTTTCCAGGGTCGCAGCCAACAATATTCCTATCTTTCAAAGTATCTAATTGTTCTATTGATAAATCTTCTATGTTATGAAAATCTTGCTCTTGTAAAGTAGGAACTCTTGACCCCCATTTCTTATCTTTCAAATCCTTACGAATAAATAACAAAGAACAACTAATTCCATCTGTTTGTAATTGGTAATGAAATTGATAATGTTTGCTTTTGAATGTTTTATGTTGTAAGTTCAAAAGATTATTCCATACATCGTATTGATTTTCCTTGATTGCTTTGAATAATTCTGTTTTCGTTTTTCCTTCCAATGAGAAGAGATTGACGATACACGCAGTATCTAAAATGATATGCTTGGGAATAATGTTATTGCGTAGCGGTAAAGGTTGGAATAGTTTGTGGTCTTCCTTTTCTAATACAGCATTCATATACAACATACCTTTCAAATAATCAAATGGACTAACCTTCACATCATAATGAACCGACTTTTTGATATTTTCAGGAAGGATATTCGGTAAATGAGTGGTTTTCCACTCATCAAATATCGTGTCGGTTTCCTCATTACATTCTAACACAATTTTCTTGAACTTGAATAAAACTGCTTTATCTTCTGTTATGTTCGTGGTGGTTTTATTGATAAACCGAAGAAAATGTTGAATAAAGTGTTCTTGTGTATTGTTAGATAAGGAAGTATGGAGTTGTGTTGCTAAATAGGGTAGCATATTGGATTTGTTTTTCAAAGATGTTTTTTCGTGGTTGAGTAAAGGTTGATATTCCTTATCATAAAACTCTTGTAGTGTTTCTAAAAGTTCCGTATCCTTGCTTTGTATTCCACGCTTATCACGAATGCCTAATGTTTTGATACAATACAGAATAAACTTCTCATTTATTTCAGGTAAAGGTTGCTTGTCGTTATAACATTTCAATACATACAACCTAATAAACTGGTAAGAATGTATCATCAAATCATTCATTTCAAAAACCAAATTGGTGATGACTGGTTGAACTTCATTATGGTTATGTAATACAGACTTGAGTGTTGTTTTGACGGTAGTGTAAGCAGATTTATCTGTGGAACGGAACTCTTGGAAAGTATCTTTCTTCTTCTTTTTCACCATTCTATATACTTACTAAATATTTTATTTTAAGTGATTTTCTTAATATAATCAATTACTCCTAAATATTCTCGTCCTTTTGTTTTTCTTCCATTTCTTTTTTGAGTTTTTCCTTTCTTTGTAAATATGCTCGTTGATTATATAATTTAACTTGTTCTGGAGTAGGTTTATAATTAGTATTAGTTTTATATTTATTGTTTCTTTCCTTTATAACATCTTTATTCTTCTCGTAATAATCCTTTTTATATGAAGGTGCTGTGTATTTTTTGAGATGCTCTTTGGTTGCTTGTAATTCCTCTTTTAGTTTAGCGTTCTCTTCTAATATTTCTTTTATTTTTTCTTCATTATCCATTACGATACTATATATAATAAAAAATATTTATATCTTTTTATTATATTTTCAAATTAGTTTGTCTCATTTTTCTTTTCGGTCGGTGTATTATATGCCCTCGTCTAATTCATCAATCATACTATCTTTCTTTGTATTTTTGTCTAAATAACGATATAATCTCCGTATATCCAATTTATTTATCTCATACTGTTCAAATATGTTTTCAATTTGTCCTAATATTTCAGCATCATTCGTAAAATCTTTTCCTACACATAGTCTAACTTCTTGAAACAATGAAATAATATCACGTTTATCCATGGATAAATTGTGTGATAATTCTTGTATAAACAATGAATTATTGTATTCGGTAGAGTATTTTGTAAGAACTTTTGTAAAACGTATTTCCTCAATTGGTTTCAATATGATGTTATTGGTATGGGTATGGGTATGGAAAATATTATTATTATAGAAGGTTTTAATTAACGAACTCATTTCATTAAATTGCCATATCTGATGTTGGAACGTGATGCGATCAATGTAATCAGAGAAGCAAATATTTCTTAATATTTTATAATATAATGGATAAGCAATATGAGGTTTCATATGTTTTAACTTCTCAATAATGTTTTCGTGCCATAATAAAGCAACTATAGTTCGGTCGGTTTCATTCATTAACGACGTATGTTTATTAATGTCGTAATTTTTTTCAAGCAATTGGTTAGTAATTGTTTTTGCATCTTCGTTATAGCTTTTTACATGAAATAAATTCAAAATATTACGTGAATCGTTTTTCTCTATTTTTTTGCATAATATATCTATGGCAAATCTCAATTTGCACATATCACCTTGCACGTAAGCTAATATTGTTTCATAATCTGTATCAGTCAGATGAATCTTATCTTGAATAATTTCCTGCAATACCATTTTAATTTGTTGCGTATTTGGCGATGGCAATTCAAATATATTGCACACCTTCATCAACTCTCTCATTTTTTTATCAGTGTAATAATTGCCAATGCAGATAATTGGATTCATTGTTTTGCTCTCTATCTTCTGTTTTTTGGTTTTTTTTTGGCGTATCAACTTAATAAGGGCATTGATTCCACCTTTGTCTCCGCTATTCATGCCGTCTATTTCGTCCATGACAATTGCTATTTTTTTCTGTTTTTTATTCATCATATCTAGAACGTTACGATTGGAAACATTGTTGCTTGTAATTGTATCAATTAAATTTTTATTACGTATATCACCCGCATCGTATTTTATGACATCATATCCCAATTCTTTTAATACATCTGTAATAAAGTACGTTTTGCCACTTCCAGGAGAACCATAAAGATATATACCTTTTTTGTAATCAAGATTATTGCATTTTTCATCAAAATCTAACAATACATTTTTGATAGAGGTTTTAATAGTATCTCTTCCAAATATAGAATTGATATTTATTTTTTCCATAACAATATTAATAATATATAGTATTGTTATGTTTATATATTTATTTAAACGAATTATTTACCAAAAGTGCTGAAATTAGCTGTTATCGGCATGAATTCATTGGATTTTTTGCTGGGCAATTGTCCATAATAGGAGTAAGGGTCGGTTGTGTCATTAGAAGGAGGATGTGCGACATTAGCAGTAGCATCCATTCCATTTTGTGCGTTGGGCACAGACCCAATATTGTTATTATTGCTATTATTGCCGGATTTTGCAACATTACTAACTGCACCAACTGTAGATGCCATTGCACCGCCAACTGCACCAACCGCTGATGAAACAATGTCACCAGCGGCACC
>JGI20154J14316_10003329_pt1 | contig 12982 bp, 14 predicted proteins | sample COG_04_FD_14316 | JGI IMG/M metagenome (IMG submission 14316) | reverse complement strand
GTGTCAATATCTCCGTTTCCAACTATTAAAGTAAACTTATCGTAGAGTTTTGTCCCTAGATAGTTTTGAATATTTATCTGCTGACTAATCTTAATGAACTGAATAAATTTATCTGTATCCACGTTGCCATCTAGGATACTGTTCCTAATTAAGTCTGTGCGATTTATGAATAATACTGTTGCCATTTTTATTTACGTTTAAATCCCATCTTATCCCAATAGGCTTTGGTGTAACCTTCATACTTCATATCGATAGGAGCGACAGGAACTAACTGCTCATTTACAGGTGCTCTAAAGCCTTTTGATCTAGCTTCCTTTGTAGTTACCTCAGTTCTTTTTTTAACTCCCTCTGTGAGCATATATGTTTTTCTAAACCACTTGTGATGACACCTTGCTCCACCTTTGTATAACCAAATAGAATAAGTAGCTGAACCACCTACTCCAAAACCTGTATTTACAGGCTTATTAGATAAAGCAACAATATCTTCTTTTCGATATATTTTTTTAGCTGAAACCATTTTATTACAAAAACCTCTTGAATCTGATTGAGTTTTCAAAGGTGCATATTGATATCTAACTAGAAACTTTAGTGATGGATCTTGTTTAGTTCCTCCATCTTGTTTTGAATCCCTTGCCCAAGGAATCGCTCTACCTGTACTTACTAGATTTGTTATTTTTTTCAATAAAGACGGATTGTTTAGTTCTTTAATTTTTTCATCAAATAAATCATCCGCTTCGTAATCAACTTCAGAAACATCTATTAAGTCATACTTTTTCAAAAGTTCATCTTCACTTTCTCCTAAAGATATAAATTCATTTAATTCTGCATTAGCATCTACAGGAATACAATTAGGAACTTTTTTGCCATTCTTCATTTTCATTCCATACTGCTCATAACCATCCCAACAAGGTGCTTTTAATTCACTATGAGAAACACAGGGCATATAATAAACGTCACCATCAACTTCGTGTTCGTGATAACTTTCACAACCCATTTCTTTGGCTGCTGCTATCGCTTCTTCTTTAGTTTCATAGGCGATTTGACCACCTATTTGCTTACTCATTTGTATGCCTGTTTCTTCTTCTATATCTTCTTCACTTTGAATCGATGTATCAACCTCTGTAAACTCTAGTGGTTGTAACGTAATAAAATATAGATTTAAGGAAATATCATTATACGCTAGTAGTTTATCAAAGCAATCAATTAAAAGTTCTTGAAAAGGTCTTATAACAGTATTGTCCATCAACAAAGATGCAGTCTTAATTTCTTCTGCGTTATTACCTAAACCCGAACCATCCTTAATTCCTAATAACATAGGAGAGACAATCCTATGAGCAACCATTATCTTTTGGGTTGATTCACTAGATAAAAACTCATACTGATTGTGAGCATCTGATATTTGTATAGGAGTTACATCTGCCTTGCTTTCAGCGTTATCATTAAATGCTAATATAAATTTACCTGCATTACTTGATCCTGAAAATTTAGCAGCAATCTTACTTTCTAATGATTCTCTTTCTTCTTGATTAGGAGTTCCGTTGTTAAAATTAATTAACATATTTGGAGACAACCCATTCATAATATTATTGATATGAAAATTACTTATCTCTTCCTCAAGTTGAGCGTATTGTATCCCTCCTTGATAGTCTACAGGACTATAATAATAAAAACCTGCTCTATAAGGTTTAATGTAGTAAATTTCAATTCCTTCTTTTGACATACCAAATGCAGGAATCCTCAAAGGATTGTCACTTGGTTTTATTTTTGTCCAATCTTTATAGTAATAGTAAGCAGGAATTTCTCCTTCATCGTCTGCTTTCTCTGCTCTTAAAGTCTCAACAGGCATATGGGTTAACTCAACAATCTTCGATCTATCTTTAGAGTAGATGACTTGTATTGCTGCTTGTCCCATTAATTTTAGATCGTAACAAACCTTCATAACACAATCCTTGTGAAATAAAGAAACCATCTGAGCATACTCATCGGGTTTATCACTTGCATCCGTTGCACCTAATCCTTTTCCATAAATCGCTTGACTTATTCCATTGATAGCAGCGTTATTGGTTGGACTTCCATTATATCTGTCTATTAGATATTGAAAGTAATTGTTATCTCTTCCATAAGCAACCCAACTCTTATTTGTCACCTCTACTATTTCGGGACTTGTGTATGTGCTTAGATTAACGATACCAAAAGCAGATTCATTTATTAAAACCCCTTTAGGTAAGTTTTTATTTCTNTTCATATTACTATGTATTCATTGTTGTAAGAATCGTCAGAGGTAAATTGTCCCTCGTTTAATTTATAGTAATCATTGTTAATTTGATTAACTGTTTGATCTGTGCAGAACATTCTATCTCTAAAAATAATGTCTGTTCCCGAAACCAATCTAAAATCATAAAAATGATTTGAAACTAAAACAGGGGAAAAGGTATTTTGAAAGGTTACATAATTACCCGAAACACTTGCTCCTGTAATGTCGTAGCTTACACTTACGTTTGTTGAATCATCTCTTATAATCATTGTAAAGGTTGTTAAACTGTAATCACGAGGTATTACATTAAATGTTTGTGCAGTCGCTGATGTCGTTACTAGAATCATATCTATATAACGCAAAAAAGAATGAGTTTTGTTTTATGATCCACAACCAACACAATCAATCTCAGAAGAACTAGGTTTAGAACCATTTATTTTCATTTTTAAATTATGAATTTTGTCTTTTATTTCCATATCAGTAAACATATTTCCTGTAAGTTGAGATTCTAATTTTTGTATTTGATTGTGTAATTTGTTCATTGATTTTTATTTGAAAGTGAAATATAATTTAAGCAAAAAAAAAGCACCCCCTATAAAAAGGGATGCTCTTTTAATTTAATAAATATTAATTAAGGAGTAGGATTAATTGGACTAGCTGCAGCAGTAATTCCTGCAGTTGACTGCACAAAATAAGGTGCAGTTTCTTCCATTCCCTCTAAAGTCATAGTGAATCCACTTAAATCTCCTGCAGCAGCACCTGTAGCGACTGTGCCACCTGTGAGTTCCATTCCATTTTCGTATCCACAAAGAAATAAGTGTCCATAATAATCTTCAACAACGACAACAGGTCTCCCTGCTGCTATTAATTGAACTTGATTCTTAGTTAAATTATCTAAATAAGTTAATGTAAGATTCAAAGTTTGAGTATAAAAAGTAGTTCCGTTTTCTCTGCTACTTGTTATTGTAGTTTCTAAACTAGAGTTACCTTTTATTTCATATTGATACCAAACAGGACTTCCTGTGAATCCTGTTACTTCATTTAAAGTTGCAGGATCTGATGTTTCCAATGTTGCCTCTACGGGGAAATCTGCAAAAAATACTGATTTAATTCCTCCGAAGGCACTCTTACAAGGAAGTACTCTTCCTGCAGTTACGTTACAAGCCATATTTTTTTTTGTTTAATAAAAAAAGGGTAGATAGACATTTCCACCTACCCTCTTTTATGGTTTTAAATTAATTACGAGTAAAGTACGATGTCAGAACCAATTCCGTATTGAACTGCAGCAGCAAATCGCATTATAAGCCTCACATTTTGTGAGCCATCCAAATCTCTCATATCTAGCAACTTAACTTCGTTTTGATCGCTAAGTAAAGAAGTACCAAAGTACAAGTTTGATTTCTCAGCAGCTACCGCAGTGTTATTTGCTAATCCATTAGCAACAAACAAAGGAATACCACCGAAAGATAAAGGTGCGCCATTCTGATACCACAATGCTCCTCTGTTGTCAATACCACTTCCTAATGCACCCATTGCACCAACATAAGCCTTTGCAATGTTTTGTGATACATAGATATGTAAATCTTCCTTGCCGAATAAAGTAGCAGGAATAGCATCAACTATTTTCTGCATTTCTGTAACTACGTTTCCAACAACAACTGCACCTGCAACTACATCAATTACATCAGCGTCAGCCGTCATAAGAGTTGTAAAGCCATCAAACTCACCTGCATTTGCGTTTACTCCACTCCAAATATTAGATTCTGTTTTGGCAGCTACCTCAGACGCAAATTGCCCGATAATAAAATCGGAGAACTTGGGGGGGAGTTGATCAAAAGCAGAATATCCCATTTGTGCAGCCTCCCAATCAGATTGGAAAGGTGTGAGACACATTTCTTGATTTACTTGGAAATATTCGGGTTGAATAATTCTTTCAGTTAATGTAACTGATCCTGCGCTTGTGAAATCACAAGTTGCATCTACTACCAAACCACTAGTTGCTACCTTCTTGATAACTTCTTTGTATTTGATATTTGGTTTTACTTCGATACCACCGTTTGCGATGGTGTTTCCACTCAAAAGGGCAGCAGAGATATATTCTCCTGCAAATTCTCCTGCGTAGGTACTGGTTATGTTTACAGCCATTTTATTTTAAATTTGATATTTTTTGAAAAATTCTATCTTTAGTACTCATTACCCTATTCGGAGAAATGTGCATTTTTATTTGTTTTCTTGATTCGCCTTCGGGATTGTGCTTGATAGGCTTGGTTGCCGGTTCAGCAGAAAGTTTTTCTTTAACTTCCTCTTCTACCTTACTAGCTTCCATTTTATCGGCTTTTAAATCCGCAATAGCATCCTCAAGATTTTTAATTCTTACTTCCATTCCTTGCCAATCAGCAACATCCGCTTCTTCAGCTAAATCTTCTTCAACTAAATCTTCTGTTTCTTCTTGTGGAACTTCATCACTCACTTCTCTAACATCAGCAATTTTNCCTTCTTCTTCAACAACTAAAAGTCTTGAATCTTCAAGCATATATTCACCAACGGGAAGTGCTACTTTTTCATCTTCAGTCATGATAAAAATATCATTACCTTCTTCAAATGATTCTGCTTCTACAACAGTTCCATTTTCTAATTTTAGGCTTTCTAGTTTAATCTCTTTCTTTTCAAGATCAATTCCTAAAACCGTTTTGATTTGGTTTAAAACTTCATTTGATTTCATATTGATATAACGTTTATTAAAATTTATTTTGCATTTTCATGCTTTCTTTTGAACTATGAACCACTCTGTTCCATCGCTCCACAACTGAACACCTTCGTATTCTTTGTTAATTACATAAGGAGATGCTGAACCGTCTATGGTTGCTCCATTAATAGGAGTTAAACTAACCCTAGTATTGGATGTAAATGTTGAATCAGATATAAATCTTATTAATCTATTTGTGTTTGTTCCGTTTACATTTGGCAAATTAACCGTTGCATTTTCTACTCCACCTGTTGCAGTAAATGTGAACTTTATTAAAGTAGAACTAGTATAAGTGCTATCTGATAAATTTATTGTAGTACCATCTGCAACTGTTATGTGTGTTGCAATTACATAATTATCTATATCACTTAAAGTAGTTCTTTTAGTTGTACCATTTTGAACTAATGCAAAAGATTCATCTCCTTGCAATGCAGTTGCTATTGGTAAAGCGGATATTTTTGAATTTGCCATTATAATATAATTTTAGAATTATCCTCTTGAAGAATCAAATCATCATCTTCTTTTGCTAAAAAATTACCTTCTACTCCTGTAATAACACCTATTCCTTGAGCCCAATTATCACCATCACAACATTTTATTGAGTAGGTATTATCTTCACATAAACAAGCTCTTCTACCACCTCTTGGGGAGGTTGGGTTAGGTATATAATTTTTTCTATCAATACCCTGCATTATATTGCTTTTAGTTCTTTAAGTTTTCTTAATGACCAAGCCTTTGCAGATTTACCTCCCCAAAGCAAATAAGATATAGTTCCACAAGCATTTGTGTCTGATGGATTATAATACTCTTCTGCTCTACTTAAATAAGAGTACATCCTTTTTATTGTTGTTAATGAAACAGGCTTTCCCTTTGCTAGTTGTTGCGCTCTTATTTTACCTACATCAGTAGCACATTTATTATTATTTTTTTTATTTAACTCAATACCTCTTTTAGCGTTATTTTTTACTGCTGATGGATAATCTGAATAAGACTCCATTTCTACCTTCCCATCTTTCACAATGCCTCTAATCATAGATAACATTTCAGCAACTTCTTCTTCCTCTATTTGTTCTAGACTTAATTTCGGCTTCTCTATCTTATCAGCAAAAAATCCTTCAATACTGAACCCTTTTACTTTTCCTGTTTTAACATATTGATTCCAAACTTCATCATTCGCAACCTTTACAGTCCCCATCCAAGTTCCAACAGGAACATTCATATCATACTTTCTTGATTTGTCTTGAATCTCATCTTCAACTATCCAACTTTCAACTAAAGTTAATCCTTGTAGGTTGTCGGAGTGTTCTAATGTTGAATTGCTTTGATATCCATTGGTTAAGTATCTTTGAGAGGCTTTTAAGACAGTATCTTTTGAAAAATATATATAATACTCATCTCCTTCTGTTTTTCTGTATATCGGCTTATTTGGTATTAATAAAGCACCCATTAAAATCTTCTTCTCTTTATCAACTTCTGCAAGTTTTATTTCATCTGACTTTAAGGCTACAAAATCAGATTCAATAGCAGGAGACTCAACTATACTTATGGCTTCTATACCACTTTCTTCATTATCATCAAGAATCAGTTCTACAATTTTCATATCTATATAACGATTAAAATTTTAATTTTTGCGTTTATCCGCCTAATGTTGCTCCTTCTATAATATTTCTTTCAAGACTTTGTGCGGTTGTCACATCGTTAGAAACTACATATGCCTTAACGGGTTGTTGAGAAGCAAAAACATCTGCCATTTGGCTCGCTCCGCTTTGACCAACTACATTGAATTGTGGTGCTACTGATTCCAACTCTTCTTGGGGTGCAGAAGATACAGGAGGAAGTGAAACATCAGAAGCAACGCTACCTCCTTTTCCGATAGCAGATAATGCTTTTTTAGATGATGATATTGTTGAGGCTATTCCTATTGCTGCATTTGCTGTGTTTATAGCAGTCCAAGGTAAACCCGCACTAAAAGGAGCACCTCCTGTGGCTATCGCATTTGCTTTATTAGTATTCATTATTATTTGCCCAATAGTAGCGGCAGACTCTGCTATAATAAGTGCTTTTTGTAGTTTTAAATTACCTTCTGCCATTCCTTTTAAAACACCAAGTCCACCAATCAAAGCATTTAATTTTGCTGCATTAGCTTCTTCAACTAATTTGGCATTCGCTATTATTTCATCAGATGACTCTTTATCACTTAAAGCAATAGCTTCATTGTACTCTTTAGTTAAAGTTACATTTTCTTGCCTATTGGCTTGTGTAAATTCATCAAGTGCTATTTGAGCATCTACTTTTGCTTGTGTACCAACATTAGCTTCATCAACTATTCTTTGTAGCCTTTCTTCTTGTATACCTTTTTCAGCTTCATTTATTTCTATTAATTTTTGAAGCCTTGTGACATTATTAGCTTCTTGTTCTGCGTTAAACTTTTTTCTTTCTAATGATAAATTTGTTTCAGATTCTAATTTCGTATTCGTTAACTCAATCTTCTCTTTATCAAGAGCAAGTTCATTTGCTAACTGTTCTGATCTAAACCCCTCCACAGTTGCTTCAACTGCCATTACTTCATTTTTAGCAGCTATTAAAGCAATCTCATTTTCTAAACTGTTATTTCTATCAAATGCAGCTTGTGCTGCTGCTTCAACAGTTTTAGCATTATCAAGCATTACTTTGTTTTGCTCTTCAAGTAACCTACCTAATTCTTCATTTGCTATTATTCTTTCTTCAATAGAATTTCTTTCCTCATCTCTTATTTGCCTTTGCTGCTCTGCTGCTCTGTCATATTTTTCAAGTAACCCTGCATTAATAATCTCTGCTTTTTGTGCTTCTTTAGCTAATTCAACGTTTGAAATAGCTGCTGCAGTTATTTGTTTTGTATAGTCAACTGCATCATTAGCAGCTTCAGTAAATCCATCTCCTGTTTGAGAAATAGCTACTTGTAATCCTGTCATCCCAAGATTAATGTCATCTAACGCACCACTAAAATCACCACCAAATATCTTGCTGAACGCATCACCAAATTTCTCAAATGATTTAACTGCAGTTTCTATTGGTTTCCCAAAATATTTATCGAAGGCATCACCGATTTTCTGAACACTCTCTAAACCACCTGTCAATAATCCAAAGACATCATTAAACACTAAAGCTAATCCCTCAAAAGCAGAAGCAGTTACATCAACCACCATTTGATTTTGCATAAACAACTCTTTAAGAGTAGACAAAGCATCAAGAAATAAACCAACACCTGCTGCTTTAATAGCTAAACCCATTCCTTTAATACCACCTGATGTTTCTTCTGATGTTTTTTTGACACTTTCTAGCCCTTCTTGAATTTTCTTATTATTCTCAGCTAAATCATTACCTAATTTATTAATAGCATTGACTATACTATTAACTTCTTTTTCAGCATCCTTTGTTTCTACCTCAAGTTCTAAATTTATTTTTTCTGCCATCTCAATTCTTTTTTAAATTGCTTCCAAACCTCACTAATGGAATTAGGATATTTGTTTTTACCTTGTGCTATTCTTATGTTTTCTGTTTGTCCCTCTGCTATTTCAAGCATTTTAATTATTATCTTAATCATAGTATGTTGATTAATTCAAAACTTGTTTCTCCTGTTTGAAAATTAGTTGTCATTGAGTTGATTTTGTAATTCTGATTGTTTATTTCTATTACGTTGTTTAGTTTTAAATTGTATAAAATATTCAACGGCAAAAAGGCTTTTACTTTTATGAATCTTCTTTTTATATTAAACGATTCAGAAATAAAGTTTTTATAATATCCTTCAAATAAAGTATTAGAAAATCCTGTTGCTTGACTAAACTCATTTACTTCTTCATTGAAATTTATATTGCTTGTGCTTATATTAGAATAAAGTGAAACACTATTTGAAGGCAAAATAAGTGAACTTAAAGAATCGTTATTTGTTGAGTTTTCCCTAACAGATACTAAGGTTAATTGGCTTTGTCTTATAGGATAAAAAATTAAAGGCTTACCAATATAAGGCTGCTGATTTTCATTAACAGAATAACCNTACATAATATTGGTTTGTGATCCTCCATTTAAGTTATTAATTCTATCAAAAAGCATATGTTCAAATGGCAACTTAACACTATAAGTTTCACTAGGAGCATCATATACTTCTCCATTTAAAGTGTATCTTAATTCACCCCATCCTACATTGTTTAATTGATTATATTTCTTTGCTAAAAAAGTTCCTGTCCCCTCATAGCTAAAGTTGATTTGTTTGTAAGGTAAAGCCACATTTACTTGACTTGAATTAACATCCATAAACTCATCAATCGAATACACATTAGTTGTAGCGCTTCCAATCTCATTCCAAAACCTTACTTCATCTTGCCATTCNTCTTNTTGAAGATTCCAAAAACCTGTGTCTAAACTAGCAAAATAATCATCGTAAGTTTGAACAACTATCTTATCGTTCTGATGATATGCTACTAGGTTAAAAGTCTTGAATAGTCCCGAAAGAAAATCAATTATTTTAATCTCGGGAATTTGTTCGTTAATAGCAAAAGGAAAAGAGTTTGGAATTGGAACATCAGCACCCGTAACACCTTCCCAAAAATCATCGTAATTAACAGTTGATCCGCTTGAGGTATAAGAACCTCCAACGCTTAAATCTAACGCACTAAAAGAGACTTGCTCAACTGCGGTTAAATTAAAGTTATATATCGCAGGGTTCATTGCTCCTGCAGTTGTTTGATCTACATAAATACTACCCGTAACATATCCCGAACTATACCATACTTCTCCATTTCTTGTTATTGTTAGTAAATATTGTTTAGTGTTATCTGTTGGTACTGCTTGAAAAGAATAATAATTAACTACATTATCAGTTGGGTTAGTACTTGAAATAATAAGGCTAGTCTGAGATGATAGCGTATTTACATTTGTAGGTAAAAGGGGATCGGGAACAAATGAATTTATTAATAAATTATATTCATTACCNCTTCCNGATGCTGAATCTACATCACCACTTTTACGGTGTAGCCACATAAACAAATTATAATAATCTGCGTTAGTGTCATTAAAAAAGTCATCTGAAAAACTAAGTCCTAATTCTGTTAAGTAATCAGTTTCAATTTGATCTACTATTTTAGAAACTCTTAAAGCATATTTTAACTCACTCCATAAAACACCTGCTCCCGAACTTGCTGCGAATTTCATATTATTTGTTCCTGCAGTTGGTGTTCCGTTACTATCAAAAAAGACAGGACTTGAATGTGTTATCATAGGAACTACTACATCGTTTGTAGTTGTGTCTACATTCATTAAATCTCTTATGCTTGTGTAATCGTAAGTCTTATTGTAAGCAGCTAAATCTAAAGCATCTAATTGATTCTCTCCTAGAACATCTTTTAAAGCTACCGTTTCACCAAAGAAAGTTATTCTATAGGCATAGGCTTTATTTCGTTTAAGATCAACACCATCTAAACGCATAAACCCCTGCTTAAAGGGGATGTAATTTAATTCAATATATGATGATTTTTTAACCCTAGCATCAAATCCATTTACTATATCAAAATTATAATAATGCTCAAATAAAATATTATTCGTTGGAGAGGCAGGGACTGAAAACGTCTGAGTAAATTCTGTAAAAATCTTAGAAACGTCTTTAACGTTTTTTAAAGATTGGGTAAGCGAAATTGTTTCATCNTTGAATAAATCTAGTCTCGTTGAGCCAACATAAATCTGAACCTTCTGCATTAACGTACATTGTTTATATAATCAAAAGCCATATCAAATTCCATTGTATATTCAATTAGNTTATCATTTAAACTAGTCTTATATGTAAACGAACTTGTATTAATAATAACGGGTACTACTTGTTCTGTTGATGGATCATACGGATCGGGTTGTGTTAGCCATATTTGCTTACTTAACATCAAGTCTTCAAAGAATGGATTAGCACCTTCGGGATAATAACCGCTACTTAATATTATCTTTTGATTTGCTGATTTATTAAAGACTGTCTTTGTTGGATTGTTAACTGAATAGGTTGCATTTCCTCCGCTTATTGTTATTGTGTTTGCGTTATAAGTTTCCTTTGTTGAGGTTGTTGTTTTTACACTTTTCAAAAAGAACCATAAATCCTGTAATGCTCCGTATTTATTTACGAAAGTTATTTTATTTCCTTCTCCATACCTGCTGCAATTAACTCTAATAATATTAACTAAAACATTACCTATTGGTGTAGCTAAAGAAATTGTCTGAGGATTAGATGTGTCAAACCCTGTGTAAGATAAAACGCTATTTGTTGAAACGGGAACAACACCCGATACTCCCAAAGGAGCATAAAAATAATAACCATCTTTAATTACATCCTTTTCAATTAGCCATTCGTAAGAACTTACAGTTGGGTTTATTCCTTCCATAAAAGTTCCATATCCATCAAACCCCTTATGAGTTGTTGCACTTGAAGAATATCCTCCACCTCCTCCATTTGGTAAACTCCAATATCTATAAATAAAACTTATATCTGCGGTTTGTGCAGTATACGTTCCATTAAAAGTGACGTTTAAATAATCTCTTACCAACTCAGCTATTTCAAAAGTCAATACCGTTCCAACCGTTCCATTTTTTATAATATTATATCTAAGTGTTCCGTTAATCGTTAACTCTAATTCTACGGAGTTCATCGCACTTGGTACAGTAACGCTTTCTAATCTTGGTGATCTTAATAATATATTTGCCATAATTATTTTTTTATTCCTAACACAAGACTTTTCTCTACATCTAAAGCGAAGGCTTTTGTTATATCTTTTGGTAGGTTTTTAAATGCTTTCTCAAATGGCTTGGTAAAGAACATACTAGGTTTTAATCCTTGTGAAAATATTCTTTTCTGTAACCAAAATCCTATCGTTTTATAGTTACCTCTTTTAAATTTACCTTCTTTATCTCTAAACCTTATCTTCTTCATTTTTGCCCATTGAATTAAAGGTTTTAAGGGTGGTTTTTTTGATTTATAACTATAAGGACTATTGGGTGCTTTTTGTGTTCCGTTTTTTACTAATGAAGGATTTTTACCTTTAACACCTAAATCTTGAAATGTACCATAATCTTCCATTAAGAAATCTAGTAAAAAAGCATTCTGCTCTTCTGTTAAATCATACTTAATAGATGAATATAAATTACCTCCACCTTTATTCCCCTTTGTAAGATTAGATCTACTTTGCTGAACAACATACTTGCCAAACTTATTTAATGCTTCATTTGTTTCTTTAAATGTCATTAGCAATGCCTTATATCGTTATAAATTAGTATATCAAAAGTAGATGTCCATCCTGCTAGTTCATTTTCAAACCTATCATAAAATGGCTCTAAACTTGCATTACCATCAAATTGATATTTTTCTTGATGTAATGTTCCTCCCCTTAAAACTTGAATCAATTTATTGGAGACTGATAATTGAGTATTCAATATATCCTGAAGATTATTGTTGCCTGTGAATAAATCAGTTGTTTCTTCTTTATTGAAATCAACAATATCCATATTTAGTATACTTATACTAAACCTTAACACACCATCTTCTTGAGACACATTATTGATTATCAAATGAGCAAGAGGAAATATATCCTGCTTATCTAAATTAATGTCATCAAGGTTTCCTGTAGTAACAGTTTTACAATTTACATCAGATAATAAATTATTCTTGATTGTCTCGGTTAATTGATAAAACCCCCTTACTCCTTGATTACTCATTTTCTTTGTTTGCTTTTAATTTGTTGAATTTCCACCTCGTTCTTTTCCTTCATAAACGTTAACATCAATAAACATTCGTGCATCTTTAGTTTTGTGATATTTTCAAATTTTGTAATATCTCCGTTAGCGAGTCCGTAAACACTCTGATACCATCCCCAACGTTGTCCAAATCCCGATCTAGCACTTGTTGTTTCTTGGTTTCCTCCTGTAAATAATGACTCATAGTTATTGACAAGTCGATCCCTAAATTCAATAAAAAA
>JGI20154J14316_10003325_pt1 | contig 12985 bp, 12 predicted proteins | sample COG_04_FD_14316 | JGI IMG/M metagenome (IMG submission 14316) | reverse complement strand
GTCACGGCGCCGAAGCAGTATTGGATTTTGTCGGTGAGAACGGTACAACTCGCAAGGGTCTTGAAATGACTCGTGCAGCCGGTAGCTACTATGTCGTCGGTTATGGCGAAAATATTCAGGTGCCTACAGTTGATTTAGTGATTTCAGAAAAGAACATCATCGGCAACCTAGTCGGTACTTGGGCCGAGCTGACCGAATTGATGGAACTGGCCAACCGCGGGTTGGTTGATTTAACGACCAAGGAATACGCCCTCAGCGATGCCAATACCGCGTTACGCCATTTGCACGAAGGCAAAATCCATGGCCGCGCGGTTTTGATTCCGTAAGGCCAGCTGCAAACCAATTTAAACCTAAGGGGTTGTCTAGTCGTGGCCCCTGCAAGACTGGCCAAATCTAATGACTGGGTAAGGCCACACAGCACGCATACAAACATAAAAATATATAAACATACAAAAATAAAAAGAGAGGAAGACCATGAAGAAGTTTATAAAATCTGCGTCCGTCCTGGCGCTTGCGGCGTCGGCTACGCTGCCGGCACTGGCACAGGATTATTCATCCTTCGGCATTGAAAAAGACCTGCCGGGCACCTGTAGCTATGCAGCTACCGACGCCAAGGACTATTCTGGACGTTCGTTAAACATCATTACCCATGCTATCCCGGTAATCGGTGAGCCTACTGCATTGCACGCAGAGCAGTTTGCCGAATTGACGGGTGCAGAAGTGAATGTTGTTCACGTACCCTTTGGCGATCTGTTTCAACGAATTATGATCCCGTTCCAAAGCGACCAAAACGCCTATGACGTTATGTTCTACCCATCGCTGTGGATTGGTGACTTCAGCCGTTTCTTGGCCCCGGTGCCAGACGCCTATATTAATTCCACGGGCATGATGGATGTCACACCAAGCTTCACCGGTGTTGCAACCTGGAACGATGAGATGATTCAGTATCCAATGGATGGCGATCGCCATTATCTGAAGGTCCGTACTGACATCTTCGACAATGCCGACGTGCAGGCCAAGTACCTGGCCGATACCGGGAGCGAGCTGGTTATCCCTGAGACTTGGGAAGACTACAACAAGGTTGCCGCCTATTTCAACGATCGCGATTGGGACGGTGATGGCGAGCTGAACTATGGTTCTGCCGAAGTTGCTAAGCGAGACGACCTGATGTTCTCGGCCTTTATAAGCCGTGTCGCACCTTATGCCAAGCATCCAGATGTCGAGGGTGGTTTTTTCTTCGATCTGGAAACCATGGAACCCTTGATCAACACCCCGGGATTCGTGCGCGGTCTTGAGCTCTTTATCGATGCCCAAGCGAGCTTCCCACCCGGTGGCAAGAACTTCGGTTTAGGCGATGAGATCTTCTCATTTGGTGGCGGTCAGACATTGATGAGCTACAGCTGGGATGATGCTTATATCCAGGCTAACCAAGCCGATAGCCGAATCCGCAACAAGGTTGCCGCTGCGCCGCTTCCAGGTGCCTCTGAAGTTTGGAACCGTGATACGGGCAAATGGGATACCTTCTCTACGCCCAACCGCGCGCCCTACATGACATGGGGCTGGTCTTCAGCCGTCTCTACCCTGTCTAAAGAGCAAGAGATGGGATTTGATTTCTTGTGCTTCTTCTCCAATGAAGCCAATGCCGAGCATGATATGCAGATTGGTCGTTTCGGTGTGAACCCATACCGTAATAGCCACTTCGATGTTGATTACTGGAAAGGCCAAGGCTGGGAAGATAAGACGGCTCAGACCTATGTCACCACGCTGTCTGAGATGGAAGAAAGCAAGAACCGCGTTTTTGACCTCCGGGTTCCAGGCGTAAGTCAGTTCATGTCCTCCATGGCAAACGGCGTTGCCGAAGCAATGGCCGGCCAGAAAACGGCTCAAGAAGCGCTAGACGATGTAGCGAAAGAATGGGCCGAAATTACCGACCGGATTGGCAAAGATCGGTTGCGTGATGCATATGCCAACGTTGTTAAGTTAGAAGACAACGAAGGCTGATGAAAAGGGGTGGGCACTCTCTGGTGCCCACCACCAATCTCAGGATAAATACAAATGCTATCTTCAAAACATTTCTTTTTGCTTCCAGCCCTTTTAACGCTGGTGGCCATTATTTTGTTCCCTCTGTTGTTTACCGTACGCGTGAGTTTTTCCAGCTGGGATGTGTTCCAGTCGGGCTTGGACTTCATTGGCGGCAAAAACTACGGTCGGGTGTTCGCGGATGAACGATTTTGGCAGAGCCTGGGGCGTTTGTCATTGTTGTCCGTAATTTCGGTTTCACTGCAATATACCCTTGGTTTCGCGCTGGCCCTTGCTGTTTGGAAGCAGGTTCGCGGCGGACGTTTTTTACGGGTCTTATTTTTAATCCCGATGATGACTACACCAGTAGTTATGTCGGTTATCTGGCGAACTGTGTTCCATGAAAGCTTGGGACCGGTCAATGATATTTTAGGCATGTTTGGTATAGGTGCGGTACCGTGGCTTTCGAGTGCGACCGGGGCCTTTATCAGCGTATTAATTGTCGAAGTATGGCAATGGACGCCGTTTATGTTCTTGCTGTTGCTGGCCGGCTTGGTGTCATTACCCCGCGAGCCTTACTTGGCCGCCGCGATTGACGGTGCCGGCACATGGCGAACCTTTTGGCAGGTTACGTTTCCGCTTATGGCACCGATCACCATTGGCGCGTTAATTATACGCCTGATTGAAGCCTCAAAAATCATGGACACGGTCTATGTCCTGACGTCGGGTGGGCCGGGAACGGCAACTGAAACCTCGTCTTATTACATCTACATCCGCGGTTTACGCGACTTTCAAATTGGCTACTCCGCGGCGTTATCGTTGGTCTATCTGGTGATTATGATTATCAGCCTCACCGTGATCGCGAAGCTCTTGATGCGCACGCTGGTCGGAAAGGACGGATAAAATGAACAAGTTCTATCATGCTCTCAAAACTGCTTTTCTGCTCGGTTGGTCGATCTTTGTGGTGTTTCCCTTTCTGTGGGCGCTGACCACCTCGTTTAAAGATGCCAACGCTGTTACCAGCGGCGCGACCTATATCCCCTGGGTCGATTTCGAACCCTCAACCCAGGGTTGGACCTCGCTCTTTACCACGGGATCGCAGGGTATCAACATAGTCGGCCCCTTTATCGATTCGGCGGCGGTGACGCTCATCGCCAGTCTGGTCAGTTTGGCGCTCGGCACATTGGCCGCCTACGGCTTGTCACGTTTTGAGTATCGCCTGGGTTTCGTCAAAAATGCCGATATCACCTTCTTCTTTATCTCGCAGCGTATTATGCCACCCATCGTATTGGCAATTCCGTTCTTCCTGATGTTGAAAGAACTGGGTGCGTTGGATACCATTTTCGGACTGGTGTTGGTCTATATCGCCTTGCTGTTACCTATCGCGGTTTGGGTGATGACCGACTTCTTCGCCGGTATCCCGAAAGAACTGGACGAAATGGCCATGACCGATGGCTGCAGCCCGATCGGTGCGTTTTTTCGAGTGGTGCTGCCGAACTCGGTGCCAGGGCTCGTCGTGGCGGGAATGTTCTGTTTGATCTTTGGCTGGAATGACTTCTTCTTTGCCTTTACGCTCACGTTCACTGAAACGCAGCTGCTGCCGGTTTCAATCGTATCCCTTAATTCCTCTGTGACACCTTGGTGGTCGCTGTCAGCCTTCGCGCTGATTTCCGTCGCGCCCTTGGCGTGTGTTGCAGTCATCGTCGAGCGCTATATGTCGCGCGGCACAATGTCGGGGGCCATCCGGTAGATATCATGCTACAGATAAACCAATTAACCACTGTTGATCCCAAAGTATCTCTGAACGATGTCTCATTCCTCTTCGAGGCGGGAAAAATCTATACCATCCTGGGCCGAACCGGCGCCGGAAAGACCGAGCTCTTGCGTGCCCTGATGGGTCTAAACCCATTGGCCGCGGGCGACATTCACCTAGATGGTACCGATATTTCAGAGCGCCCGATTCCGGGCACGCAATATGTCGCTGGTCTACCAGCAGTTTATTAATTATCCCCATCTAAGTGTCTTGGATAACGTCGCCTTTCCACTGCGCCGCCAGGGCAAGAAAAAGCCCGAAGCCCAAGCGCTGGCGACTGATATGCTCGCCTCAGTCGGCTTGGGCGATTTTCTGGAACGTCGTCCGGCTCAGCTTTCCGGTGGCCAGCAGCAGCGTGTTGCCTTGGCCCGTGCGATGGTGAAGAAATCGCGCATCCTGATGCTGGATGAGCCCTTAGCCAACTTGGATTATAAGTTGCGTGAACAGCTGCGCGAAGAATTTCCACGCCTCGTTGCCGCCAACAGTGACAGTGTGATCCTGTACACCACGACCGAGCCGCGCGAAGCCATGGAGCTAGGTAACACCATGATTATTATGCACAACGGCAGCATCGTCGCCAGTGGGCCGCCAGCGGAGCTGTTTGCCCATCCGCCGACCATAGATGCCGCCAGTGTGATAAGCGATCCGCCGATTTCGTTTATTTCTGGTTTTGTGCGCAACAACGAGCTTTTCTTTGCCGAAGGTAAACCGGCCCCCAGCGACGGCTTGGTGTTGCCGTCGGACGGACCTGTCACCATCGCGCTGCGACCCGATGCGATCGAGCCGAATGGTCCATTGCAGGCCACCATCGGTTTGTCCGAATTCAGCGGTTCGGAAACCATTATCCATCTCGATTTCGACTTTGGTAGAGCGATAATGTTGGTCGAAGGCATTGGCAGTTTTGAGGTGGGTGAGACCTTGAAGGTCTCGATTCAGGCTGAACATATCATGCTATTTGCACCAGATGGCCGCAATATTACGACTAGGAGCAATTGACATGGCTGAAATCATATTGGAAAACCTCGGGCACAGCTATTTGTCCGACCCGAGTGGCGACAACGACTATGCGCTTAAGCCGGTCAACCTTACCTGGCAGGACGGCAAGACCTACGCCCTGTTAGGGCCTTCAGGGTGTGGCAAGACGACGATGCTGAATATCATCTCAGGCCTAGTGCCCCCATCGCACGGGCGCCTGTTGTTCGATGGTCAAGACGTTACTCAAATGGCCACATCTGCGCGCAATATTGCTCAGGTGTTTCAGTTCCCGGTGATCTATTCGACCAAGACAGTGCGCCAAAATTTGGCCTTTCCGTTGGAATGTCGTGACGTCGCACCGGGCCGGATTAAAGAGCGTGTGGCCGAGGTGTCTGCGCTGCTCGATTTGGATTATGCGCTCGATATGCCGGCCCGTCGGCTCAGCGCAGATCAAAAACAACTGATCTCCCTGGGACGCGGGCTGGTGCGTGAAGACGTCAGCGCGATCTTGTTGGATGAGCCGTTGACCGTAATCGACCCACAAATGAAATTCATGCTGCGGCGCAAACTGCGCGAGATTAATCGTAAGACCGGCGTCACGATGATCTTGGTAACCCACGATCAGAGTGAAGCGATGAGTTTTGCCGATGAAATCGTCGTAATGAAAGACGGGCGCGTGCAGCAGTCCGGCACGCCCGCGGAGCTCTTTTCGCGGCCCCAGAACGAATTCGTGGGTTACTTCATCGGTTCACCGCCGATGAACATGATCACCCTAAACGCCCGTAAGGACGCACTTGGCACCGATGCATTAAGCCTCACCAAGGCCTTGCCCAGCGACCCTAACGCCGGCTTGCATCAGCTGGGGATTCGACCTGAACATATAGCATTGGTTAGCGCCACGGACCAAAACATGGGCACCGGGACTATCAAGAAGATTGAGCACCTTGGTGTTGATGGCATCGTTACGCTGGAGCTATCGGCCGGAGTGGTGATCAAGGCTAAAACCCGTAAGCACACCGGGATGCAGGTCGGTAACGCGATGGGCATCAACGTGCGCGCAGAAGATGCGCTCCTCTATGTAGAGGGAGCCCTCGCCGCCGCGCAATAGCCCAGATCGAGTCCTAGGCTGCCGGTTAGATGTGGCAGCCTTTTAAACCGGGACAGATTTATTTGTTAAACCGGGACAGATTTATTTTGTTAATTTATTTGGATAACTGAGGCAAATTTATTAATTGGTGATCTTGTGCTCTTTGGCTGGCCGACCTGGACGTTTGAATTCTAGTCTTATTCCTGTTCGTAGCTCGATTTCCTCGACGAACGGAGCCTTACCCGTAAGGCGATTGCTTTCAAGCATCTGGGATATGAAAATTGCTTCAGATATAGAGGAGCCTTTCGCTACAAACTCTCTGTAATGATTAAAACCGATGTCATTTAGTTTCTTAAACGCAGTGCGATCAATTATTTGGGGTGGTGATAGACCTGCATTCTCCTGATAGCTTGACCATCGATAATGCTCTGGCTGGGCAACCATCTTCGCCTTGACTGGATTTAGTTCAATATAGCGACAACATTGCAGGAAGTATGAATCACTTTCGACGATACTCATTTTATAACGACCCTCCCACAGTGATCCTGTTCGGTGTTCTTGTTTGTTGACATAACGTGTCTGCCGCCCAGCTAAACGCTTCATCAGTAATCCAATACTTTTTACATTATCGCCGGGGTCGAGCAGTAAATGAACGTGATTAGTCATCAAACACCAGGCGTAAACATTAACTGACAGTAACCGTGTCCATTTAACCAGGGTGTTGAGATAATAGGAATAGTCTGCATTCTCTACGAATATGGCATTCTTGTTGTGTCCGCGCTGAACGATATGATGTGGCATATTTGGGGCCACCACTCTTCCAATCCTTGGCATAGCAAACTCCTTTTGCTTCGTTTCGAGATTACAAACTATAGGACATGTGGGTAGCATATTAAAAATTTAAAATTTAATAAATCTGTCCCAGTTTGGGATTGATGTAGTGCTGGCCAAACGCCGGACACAAAAAAGCCCACATTGCTGTAGGCTCGATCGTGAAATTTGTAATGGTGCCCAGACGCGGAATCGAACCACGGACACGGGGATTTTCAGTCCCCTGCTCTACCAACTGAGCTATCTGGGCGTCGTTAGCCGCTAAATTTCATTGCGTCAACGGGGGCGTATTAAACGGATTTTCGGCCAACTCGTCAATAGCTATTTTGCTAAATGTTTGATTTTTTTAAAGAAACTTGTCGATTGGCGATAATGTGAGCGAATCGGCCTTAGTTCGGATGCACAGCATTGCTCCGATTTGGGGTGGTCGACCCGGATCGTCCGGCTGTGCCTAAACAGGGGGCATGTAGGAATGGTTGTGCTTGGAAGGGGGTAGGGCAGGGTAACTGCCCTTGCCCCTGTCTGAGGCCGGTTTAGAGGTCGCCGAGTTCATCGCTGAACCAGATCTTGCGTTTAAAGCGCGGGTTCTTCGATGACATGTCAATCTTATAAGGATTATTTTCGATCGCCTGTGGAATTTCGAGAATGGCGCACAGTTCTTGGGCAATCCATTTTTCAACCTTCAGCACGACCAACTTTTTGCGCAGTCGGCCCTGTTCATCGCGGTTAAGGATGGTCGGCAGGGTATTGAGCGTGAGGATCTCGCCGATCGCCTTATGGGCCATGCGTTCGCGACCCTCGTCGCTGGCATAGAAGTGGGACACGGCAAACACCATGCGCTGTGGGTTCAGCTGCTTGAGGAACTGGCACGACTGCACCACGGTTGAGCCGGTACGGACCATGTCGTCGAATAGGACGATGCTGCAGCCGTCCAGGCCTTCGAAGGTATGCTCACTCTCCTTGTGCAGGGAAATTTCGACCTTGCGCTCGGAGTTGCGGATCTTATCGAGCATGATAAATTTGGCTTTGGCCAAGCCCAGGGTTTCGAACATGACCTTGACGAAGTCGCGCGCGCCCTTGTCTGGTGCACAAAGCACCAAGCCTTCACCCTCGGGGCCGTAGTTGAGGATGTTGGAGTTGAGCAGGTAGTGGGAGTAGATTTCATAGGGAATGAGGTTGTGAAAGTCACCTTCAAACACATCGCTGAAGATCTTTTGCACCGAATGCGAGTGGTTGTGAATGGTCAAGACCGTATCGACACCAGATAGCTTGAGCAGCTGTGCATAGAGTTTGGAGGTAAAAGCCTGGCCGTCGAACTTTTTGATATCGTGGATATCGCGTTCAAACAGGGTTTCACCCAGGCCTCTGCGTGCGCCGCGGTCTTGGGCGCTGAAAAACAGGTCCGGCTCGACCAATACCACCCGTGTTGCGCCGTTTTCTTTCGCGCCACGGGCGATAATCAGGTTATGCATCGCCAGTTCCTGGCGTGTTTTGACATGGCTGCTGGTGCTAACGATCACCACTGTCTTACCGACTAGGCTGTGTCCGATGGTGTCGAAGTCCAATTCATCGGAAATAAAGCGCGGGCAAAATTCAGAATTCATGAACTGTTTCATACTAATAAGGTCGGCTATGTCCTCGTGCTGGCCCATGGCATAGGCAACATCAATAGCAAACGGATTGTCGGCGAGGTTGCTGACAATAACTACATTATTAGACCATTCGGTCGGAAAAGTCATGAAAGAGATCCTTATGGAATCGTTTAGGTTAGGCCGTGCGCGTCAGAGTGATAGTTTACCGGTAGGGGTACCCGCTTTGATACTGGGTATTTATACAAATTTGGCCTCAATCGCTAATAGTTATAGAAGCCAATCGCTTGTAGCAGAGCCTATTTGCCCCAACATTAGCTTACCGGGCGGCCAATTCGGCCCATAATGCAGGCCAAGCCGATGCCTATACTTTGGTGTTACAGTGCGGCTTGGTCTGATCATCAGGAGCAATAATGTTCGATAAACTCAAGGGTGCGGCCCAGTCGACGCAACGGACCCTGGGCCAGATAGTGAATCCGGCGCGCAATCAGGCGATCGAGGCGAACTATCATATCGAGCCCAATAAACTGCCTACCCTATGGTTATTAGGCAAGACCGGGGCGGGTAAGTCGTCGCTGGTGCGGGTGGTGACGGCCGATACCGAGGTCGAAATCGGTGCCGGCTATAAGCCGTGTACGCAAAGTTCACACAGTTACGATTTCCCCCCGGATAAACCCCTGTTTCGCTTTCTCGACACCCGCGGCTTGGCCGAGGCCGACTATGATGCCCAGGCCGATATAGCCGTGTTGCAAGCCACCAGTAACGCAGTAGTATTGGTGATGAAACTCGATGACCCAGAGCAGAGCAGCGTGCTCGGGGCCTTGCGACAAATTAAGAAGAACAAGGGGCTACGCCAGATCCTCTTGGTCCATACCGGCCTGAATCTGCTGCCCGATGCGGACGACNGGCAACGTTGCCAGCAGTTTAATCAAGCTCAGGTCGAGCAGCTCTGGGGTCAGGCTATACCGGCCGTGGCGGTCGACCTAGTTAGCGCCGACGCCGAGCGCAATGGTCAGGTCGATCTATTGGCCGCTCTCGGCGCCCTACTGCCAATCTTGGCGCTGGCTCAGGAGCGCGAGCAACAGCAAGATTTGGAGCAAGACAGTTTTCTGCAGCTGAAAAATGAACTGCTCTGGTACGCCGGGATTGCCGGCACCAGCGATACCTTACCCGGCGTCGGCTTGGTGTCGGTGCCCTTGCTGCAAGCTAAAATGCTCCACAGCCTGGCCCAGCACTATGGTGTGCACTGGGGCCGGCGCGAGATGAGTGAGTTTTTCGGCACCTTGGGCACCGGTTTTGGTATCCAATATGCGGCCAAGCTGGGCATCCGGCAGCTGGTGAAGTTGCTGCCGGTATACGGCCAAACGGCGGGTGCGGCCTCGGCCGCGGTGATGAGTTTTAGTACCACCTACGCTATTGGTCGAGTGGCCTGCCATTATTTATTTCATAAGTGTCGCGGTGAACCCTTGTCGCGCGATGCGCTGCAGAGCCTCTATCAAGAGGCCTTTAGCAGCGCCAAACCAGGAGCGCCCGGTGCCAAGTCCGAACCCGCCAACAAGCCTTAAACGCCTATTCAACCTAGTCAGTCGCGGCTCGCGCTGGATCTTGCCTTTTATGGCCATCGGGATGGTAATTCCCTTTATGATTTTGGCCGGTTTCGGTACCGTCGCGCTGGTCCAGCAGGGCTATAGCCTGGAGTTCTTGGGCTTAATCACCGGCTGTACGGTGTTGGTCTATGGTGTTTTCTGGTTTTGGTCTCGGCAACATAAGACCGACTTCAGCCTCGAAGCCGACGCCGCCCTGGTCATTGCCTCTGCCGATTGGAGTGAGTTCGATAACGAAGTTTGGCGCCAATTGAATCAAGGTATCAGCAACCAGTTAACGGAACCGCTGGCCTGGGACGGTTTAGTGGAACAGGGCCTGGTGTTGATGCAGCAGACGGCGCAGCACTATGGCAAGGCGCCCTATAGCTTTACTGTGCCGGAGTCGCTCAAACTGATCGAAGAGATCAGTCGGCGTTATCGAATCTTGCTCAAAGACAATGTCCCGATGATCGAAAAACTCACCATCGGCCACTTCAAATATGGCTTCGAGCAAAAGCAAAACCTAGCCAAGGGCAGTCAGGTCTATCGTTACGCCAGCTATCTGTATCGGGCCTTACGATTGGTTAATCCGGTCAGCGCGGTGGCCGCGGAGGTGCGCAAGGTGGTGTTCGATGAGTTTATTAAGCGCATCGGCGCTGAATCCCAGGTACGCCTAAAGCGGGCGCTGATGCAAGAGGTGGTCTCGGTGAGTATCGATCTGTACAGCGGTCGCTTTTCCGTCGACGACGCCGACCTGGGTCAGAGTCGGGCGGCCCTAGTCGACCAACAGCGGCCCGTGCTCGAATTGGAGCCCTTGCGGGTCGGCCTAGTGGGGCAGGTCAGTGCCGGTAAGTCGTCCTTAGTGAATGCGCTAAGCCTCGATCTGGCCGCCGAAGTGGATTTGTTACCGACCACTCAAGCGGCGCGCGTCTACAGTTGTCGGATGGAGGGTCACGATGCCCTGCATCTGATCGACTTGCCCGGTCTGGACGGCCAGGCGAAAACCACCGAGTTACTGGTGCAAGAAATCCAACAGTGCGATCTGATTATCTGGGTGCTCAAGGCCAGCCAGCCCTCGCGTCAGCTCGACCTGGATTTCCAACGTGCGATGACAGCCTATTACCAAGCGGATAAACAACGTTCACGCAAACGGCCGCCGATCCTGGCGCTATTGAACCAGGTCGACCTGCTCAATCCGGTCGAGCACTGGCAGCCACCCTATGATCTAAACCAGCCCGATAACGCCAAGGCGAAAACCATCAATGAGGCGCTGGCTTACAATCGTGAGCTGTTGGGCTTTGCTAATCTGTTGCCCTTGTCGGTCTCAGCCCAGCGGGAACATTTTAATTTGCCTGCCGTACACCAGCAGCTGGATCACTATTACAGTCAAGGGCTGCAGACGCAGCTCAATCGCCGCCGCCAAGAAGGTCGTGGCAATGTGAACTTGAGCGAGCAATGGTCGCGTTTGGGGCGGGCGGGCAAGTCGCTGTTTGGTGTGATGGCGAACAGCGCCACTCCCCCGGATCGGCACCGATAGCGCGCTGCTGCGCGCTCAGCCTGAAGAATTCGAACCGATGCCCTGAGCGGTCTGCCGCCAAGCGGGCAAACTAAGCCAAGATAGGGCTGGCAGCGCCGTGGCCAGCAGTCTATAGTGCGCTTCTTTTTAAACCGACGTGATGTTTTGACGTTACAGTGTTCGATTTACCGCAGTTTATGCATTCAGAGGATTCACCATGACCACATCTACTAAAAACCGCCGCCTGAGAAAGAAATTATACCTCGATGAATTCGCCGTTATGGGTTTTGATTTCTCCTGTAAACTGAACGCGGAATCCGGTCTGGATCCAGAGCAGTTTTTTGATACCTTGATCGACTTTATCGATGCTCAAGACCTGATGATCGATATCGGCGGCAGCAAGTTCGAATTCGTCGGTTATGTCACCACCGCAGCCCGTTACGGCTCTGCGACTGAGGCCAACCGTACCGATCTGACCGCGCTGTTGAGCTCGATTGCCGGTGTTGAAGATGTAGTGGTCAGCGAAATGACCGACGCCTACTACGGTATGTAATTTTTTGTTAACCTGGGCTGTCTCCAGCCCAGGTTTTTTCCGTCCGAGCCTTCTTCGTGCGCTCTTTTGCCTTCCCCCGCACCTCAGCCAATACCCCATACGACAAGACTAAACTCAGCTTTTTGGCCCAGACCCAGTTCGCCTTTAGTCGGCCAAAGCACGCCGTGCCTGACGGATGCCGCCTAGATTTTTAACCTTGGTGTATCCCATCTTGCGCAGCATTTTCTCCGCCGTACCGGCACGGCCGCCACTTTGGCAATAGAGCAAAATGGGCGTGTCTTTCGTCGGCGCGAGCGTCGCGATGCGCCGGCTGAGTTGATCATTGGGTACCAGTATGGCCCGGTCGAGATGGCCCTGGTTGAATTCGCCGAGTGTGCGGCTATCGATCAGCACGCCCTGTTCCAGCCAGTTCGACAGCGGTTCATCGCTGCCAGCCTTATCGCCGCCGCAGGCGCTCAAGGTCAGGAGGATTATTAGGCTGGCTATTAGGTTTTTCATCAGTTTCTCATCATCTCCGGTATGGCCAGTTACCCTTGCCCCAAGGCCCGGCTAAGCAGAACGGCAGGGGGCTACTTGGCTGCAATGCTGTGCAACGTATGCCGGCTTATGTCACATTCGCCGCTGTCGGTATTGACCGAGGCGGACTCTTCCGAAATGGTCACAAACCACTTCATCGTGCGCACCAGGTGGCTGCTGAGTTGGTCGATCTCGGCGGCGTCAAACTGGTAGTAATTGGCCTGCAGGGCTTTGAATTTGTTGGCCGACTGGGACCACCAGACATCACTCTTGGTATTGAAACTGTAGACGCGCACCGCCTTGCATTGGTGGCTGGCCTTTTTAACCCGCTCCGGCGCCGGTTCGCCCAGTTCGACCCACAGCTTGATCTGATCATCGAGACTGCGTGCCCAAATGTCGGGTTCCTCTACCTCACTGATGCCCTTGGTAAAACTCAAGTCATCCTCGGCTTCGAAACAGAAGGCCATCAATCGCGCCATCAACCGATTGTCACTCTCCGACGG
>JGI20154J14316_10003317_pt1 | contig 13010 bp, 15 predicted proteins | sample COG_04_FD_14316 | JGI IMG/M metagenome (IMG submission 14316) | reverse complement strand
TTTACCTCCAGGAGATTCACCTTTTAAACCTGCTTCACCAGTTTTACCTCCAGGAGATTCACCTTTTAAACCTGCTTCACCAGTTTTACCTCCTGGAGATTCACCTTTTAAACCTGCTTCACCAGTTTTACCTCCAGGAGATTCACCAAAATTTTCATTTTCACCTCCTCCATTAGATGAATCTGTTCCTACTCCATCAGTTATTGAACCTCCTAATATTTTTGAACCTAAAAAACCATCTGTATTAGATGAATTAATACCAAGTGTTAGTGATGATGATGATGATGATGAAGATGTTGATGATGATGCTAGTGATTTTGAAAGTATTGTTGATAAAGTTCCTAAATATGATAAATATAAAAGAATACCTTCAATGAAAATTGGTAGAAAAAAGAAAAGAATGAAAAGAAGTGAAAGGTTAAAGAAGAATATTAATAAAGAAGAAAATTTAATTAAAAGGAGTAGAAAAAAAATAGGAACTCTAAAAAATAAATTATCAAAACAAATTAAAAAAGAACAAAAGAAAAAAGGTACTCATAAAGGTAAAAATAAAGGTAAAGGTAAAAAGAAATTAACTAAAAAACAAAAACAAATGGTAGAAAAACAAATAAAATCATTAAAGAAAAAACTTTCTCAAAAAGGTGGAAGTATTAATTTAGAATAATTAATAAATATATTATATTATATTATATGGTGAATCCTGAATTAATAATTACAGGCATATTAGTATTATGCTGTTGTTTCTGTTGCTGTATAAGTATTATAGGTATTTATTTTATTGAAGAAAGTGATGATGATGATGATAAAGGTAGTTGTATAAGACCTACTAATGATGTATATAATTTCAATGGAATTACTGAAAATTTAAAGATTGATGAATTTAATGTTAGTGGAATAACATGTGCTCAAGGTTATTCAGGAGAAAATATAAGTACAGCAGTTTGTAATTCTAGTGGTAGTGCTTATACAGTTAGTGGTTGTTCATTAGATCCTACTAATGATAATGATGATAGTAATGGTTCTGAAGTTAATGCGGGTAATGGTTCTGAAGTTAATGCGGGTAATGGTTCTGAAGTTAATGCGGGTAATGGTTCTGAAGTTAATGCTAATACTCCATTAAATTGTCAATTAACATATCCAATTGAACAACCTGAAACACTTACATATGTTATTGAAGGAGATAACTTTGTTAATTATAATTTTCAATCATTTATAGAATCTAGTAATGAAGGTATTAATTGTACAAGTATATCAGAAGATAGTGCTTCATGTTCTGGAACATTAAATAGTAGTGGATCTATTGATTGTATTCAACCTAATTCGGAAGCTGGGACTATTTCGTGTAATTCTAGTGGAATTTTTGAATTAGGTGGATGTTTTAATGCTGATGGTGGAGGCGGTGGTGGAGGTGGTAGATCAGTACCTGTCGATTGCGATGGTAGTTGGGGAACTTGTGGAACCAATTGTAGACAAACTTATACAATTACCACACCAGTAGGTGGGGTAGGATGTACAAACCCAGCGCCTGGTGCGACACGAGATTGTAATGTTGGAGATTGTAATCCTGTATCTGGTGGTGATACACCTGTATCTGGTACACCTGTCAATTGCGTTGGTAGTTGGGGAACGTGTGAAACAAGCAATTGTTTAGAAACTTATAGTATTACCACACCTGCAAGTAATGGTGGAGACCCATGCCCTGAAAGTAACGGAAGTACACGGGTTTGTGAGAGTGATCCTTGTAATCCTTGTAATCCAACCCCTTGTGAAAATGAAGGAGTTTGTGCTGCCATTGCTGACCCCCTCGGTTACAGTTGTACCTGTCCAAGAAATTACATTGGAACCAGGTGTGAAAATGAGCATCCATGCTGTTCTCCTTCGGCCCGTGTTTCGCGCAACGATCTAACTTGCTGTCACTTTCACTGCTACCAAGGCAGCAAGCACTGGTGTTAATGATGAACCTTTGAATAAACTAAATGTATTCCATGTAGTGATGATAAAATAAATACAAAAATGTTAATTTTATATATTCTTCTGAAAGATACTGTAAAACTAATGGTGATTTTATTTTGGTGAATATTCTTACAATCTGGATATGCTTTATTCTGAGTTTCCAGATAATGAGTGCTACAAGATTTAAACAGGAATCCAAAATAATGTAGATGAATCAATAGTAAAGATTTTATCAAAATCAATAAAAATATTATTCACCCAGGCAAAACAGGATAACCCTCCCATGAATATCTTTTCATAAATGTATTTGTATGAAAACTCTTAGGATAATAATAATCTTCATTTTTTAAATTATCATTTAAATACAAACTATTTTCGGGTAACACTAATAATAGTTGTTGTTTAGGTTCTAGAGATTCTGGATCAGATTTTATGACGTCTAAAGAATCTATATTTTTTAAATAACTATTTAAATCTTCTAATAATGGTGAATAATGATATCTGTAATACCATTTCCAGGATAAATTACTATCAAAATAATAATTTGTCGTCCAAACAATTGACTCTAAATAATTTTCACATATATTTTTCTTTTCAAATAAAATAACATCATCAAATGATGGATCATAATTTTTGTTTAAGAATTTATTATAAAAATAATATCTACGATTATGATTTTTAAAATCCTTAAAAACCCATTTTTCATCTTCTCTATCAATTACAGGTAAATGATTTTTAAATTCAGTGATATATTCATCGGTAAAATCATTAAGATCTTTTTTTTTATATGAATGATAAATATTTTCATAAATATTTAGATATTTCTTTTCTTGATTTTTTCTTATATTCAGAATATTTTCTAATTTTTCTTTTTCTTTTGAACAAAGTTTATTGATAAAATATTTAAAATTTTTAAGATCTAGTTTATTTTCATAAATCAAGTAAAAATATCCACTATGATAAGTCTGGCAAGAATTATAAACTTCTAGTAAATAATCTAATCCTCCGTAACGGATATTAATCATAGGAGAATTATGAATAAAATCATTTCCTATAAAAAAACACAAAAAAACATAATCATTAATGGTTGTTTGATTACTAATTTTATAGTCTCTTTTAATATCTTTTACTAAATATTTTTTAAGAATATTGATATCTAAATAAATAAATTCACAATCAACTTGTTCAAAATTATATTCTGTTGTTTCTCTTAATAAATAAATATTATTTTCACGTATCAAAGATAAATGAATTAAATCAGCATCTAATCCATAAACAATATTTATATCGTTATTATTTTGATTTTTAAGAATTTCCATTATTTTATGTTCTCCTTCACCTTTGATAGTAGAATCAGATATTTTTATATTTTTATGATTTTTAAATTTTTTTTTTAAGAATTTATTTAAGTTACTCATGAATTTCGTTCCAGGAGTAATTGCATTAGTATCCCAAATCTTTTTTTCTAGAGCAGATTTAAATCTTCTTTTTCTTTGTTGTTCAATTTTTGATCTAGGGCATACTCCATCTATAGCAAGATATATTAAATCTTTTGGTTTAACAATATCAATAATTTTAAGAATATATTCTTCTATTTTTTTTAACATTTCTTTTTCATCGGTTAATCCTCTACAGCAAGGATGGATTAAACAATTAAGATCAAAAAAAAGATTATTTACATTTAAATCATAATTAGTTTGATGAATTAAAATATCATTATAAGATTGAATAATCGTTTTAAAATAACTTGGGACACCCATAATTAATAATATTATTAAAATTATTTTAAATATTGTATAATATAAATGCCTAAGAAATCTCATAAAAAACAAACAAAAAAAGTAAAATCAAAATCTAAATCAAAATCAAAATTATTTACTGATGTTGATAAAATCTTATTATCAAAAGATAAAATTAAAGGTATGCTATTATTCGATCCAAATTCTAAAGTAATGATGAAGAATATTTTGGATAAATTACCTGATGATAAAGATTCTATTGAAAATGAATTTGATTTAGTTTTTAATAAAATTAAATCTCACTATACTCCATTAATAGTAGAATTAAAAAAAGATAAAAATTTATTTAATTAAATAAATTTTAAATAAAATATATATATTTAGTATAAATGGATAATATTAATTTGGGTGATTTATTCACAACAAAAATGTGTTCACCTTTAATTGCTTTCGCAGTTATCGTTGTTATATTTGGAATATCTCTATTCAATACCAGAAGTATTTTAAAGAGTTACAATACAACTAAGATGGATAATTTATTTAATGTATTTTCCTGGCATGAAGTTAAATTAGTAATTGTAATTGGGATAATTCTTTATGGAATGTGTCAATATAATCAGGTATATTTAGCATGGATTTTTATGTTTTTACCGGTAATATATTTAACTATTAAGAATTTAATGATATTTTTATTTGTTTCTTTAGCACATCAGAATGCTCCTAAAGCGCAAACTGAATATCTCCAACAGAATTATGGCATGTCATCAGCAATGCAACAGGCAATGATGCAATCAGTTCAACAACAACCAGTTGATAAAACAATTAATATGGTTCCATCAATGCAACAACCTATGAGTTCAAGTTTACAACAATTAGCAGGACAAAGTAATCAAAATTTACAACAGGGAATGCAAGCACCATTAGGTCAGCAAATGAATTCTAATGAATTTGCTCCAGTAGGATTCAGTTAAATTTTTTTATAAATTTATAATATAATGTTTTATTTTATCATACTTTATTTATTATTTGGATTTTATCATTTAATATATAATTTAGAATTAGATCCTCAATATACAGTATTACTTTTATTCTTTACATTTAAGATAATTATTAATTTTAGAAAATGTACATTATCCTATTTAGAGTGTAAAATCCGTGGAGTAAAAAAAGAAGATGGATATATTAATACATTTTTTGATAAATTATTTGATATAAGAAATGAAAATGAAAAGATAATACAAGTCTTATTAATTATGAGTTTTATAGTTTTATATTATGCTTTTTTCGTTAAAAATACAATGTTGATCTTTGTTTTAAATGATTTAAAAGATAAAGGATTAAGTTTAATTAACTATAAATGAAATATTTATCATTTGATGTAGGTATTAAGAATTTAGCATATTGTTCATTAAATGAAGATAAAAAGATTTTAGATTGGGGAATAATTAATCTTAATAGAGATCCTAAATGTCAGTGTGGAATAAAAAAAGAATGTTCTAATACAGCAACTTATGAAGTTAAAGATTCTGATAATAATGAAGTAAAATATTGTTGTTCAGCACATGTTAAGAAATATAAAAAAAAGAAAAAATTAAATTCTAATTATGATATGTTTAAGATTTCACAAATATTAGTAGAAGAATTAAATTCAAAAACAGATTTTTTAAATCATGAAATAATTTGTATAGAAAATCAACCAGCATTAAAGAATCCTACTATGAAATCTATTCAAATGATATTATATTCATATTTTATTATTGAAGGAGTTTGTAAAGATCCAATATGTTCAAACGTTCAAATGATAAATGCACGGAATAAATTAAAGGTTTATAAAGGTCCAGAAGTAGAATGTAAGTTTACAGATAAATACAAACGAAATAAATATCTTTCGGTTGAATACACAAAAAATATGATTTTAGAAGAAGATCAAAAGTTTATAGATTTATTTTCAGAATCTAAAAAAAAAGATGATCTTGCCGATGCTTTTTTACAAGGGATTTATTTTATTGAGAAATAATAAATGGATATTCAAAGACATTTAAATCCTCCTGGTAGTCAGCATGTGTTTAGATCTGGAGTAAATCTTGCGATTATATTAGATACAAACCCTCATTCTAAAATTTATAAAGGTGTTATAGAGAAGAGGGATTTATTCGATTTAAGTAATAGAAATCTAGAACATCCTCATTTAACATTACATATGATTAATTTTAATTATAAGCATCCTTTTATGAAAAAGTTTAATATTTTAAAAAAAATGAAAGATTTTTCAAGAGAATGTTATAATGAAATTTTAAAAGGATATAAACTAAAATTAGATAATTATGAATTATTAGGTAAACCTCAAGATCCTACATATGCCATTAAGTATAAATTAAATTATCCTAAGAGAATAACATATTTTCGTTTATGTTTATATAACAAAATTTCTGAATTAATAGGTTTAAAGGATCATAAAGATTTTAAGAAAGGTTTAATTTATAGATTAGAAAATAATAGACATGTTTATATTTATTCAACACCAGATGGGATACCATTATATGGTATACATGAATATTATCATGGAGTAAGTAATTGGGAACCCCATATAAGTTTATTTAAATTAAAAGAAAAATCATTATCAAGTGATAGAGAACTAGGTGAATTATTTTTTGGTACAAGAGATTATAAAAATATAGATAAAGAAGATATTAATTTAATAAAACCTCTTAGAGGTCAACCAAAAATAGAAATTAATGATTTAATTTTGAATGAATATAATTTTGGTAAAATAAAGATTTCAACAATCGGTGCAGTTAATGAAATAGAATATACTGGTGCAACAAAAAGGAAAAAAAGGAAAAAATCAAAAAGAAAAAAATCAAAAAGGAAAAAATCTAAAAAAAATAAAACTAAGAGAAATAGAAATAGAAATTAATTTAACCTACACAAACAATTTTCATCATAAAACCCTGAAATTTTTCTGGGATATTAGGATTATAGAATCTCCTTTCAACCTTATGAATTCCAATAATTTTAAATTTCCTCAATACCTTATGATTATTAATTAGATTAATAGAATTATAATCTACCATATCTTTAAAACGATTATCATTAATTAGTTGATAGTGACTAATAGGATAATAATTAATTTCTCCAATTCGTGAAATATGACAATCAAGCATAGCATTGAGGACAATAGGTTTTCCATAACTCATTTTGATTTAGTTTTTTAAGATTTACTTTGATTACTTTTTTTGTTTTAATTTTCAAAAACTTTAATTTCAAATTTTAAAAGAATAAATATTTAAAGAATACGTTTAAATATTTAAAGGATTTTTTGTATATAGTAGTAAATGTCTAATGTTTTATTGGATTCTCTTAAAGAATTTTATTTAATTAAAGAAAATAAAATTAAATTAGTGCAGATTTTGAATAATTCAAATAATATTTCTTTAAGAATTATTGATTGGTTTGTTACAAATTATTCAAAGAAATATAATACATTATATTTCACTGATGATAAAAAAAATATAATAACAGAAAAAATAGAGGAATATAAAGATTTAAAACAATTTAATGTTTATTATTCGTATAAAACTCAATTAAAGTCATATTCAAAAAAGAAATTTGATCCATTTTGTAGAAGAGATCGTATTGAATTTAATATCAGTAATGATAAAATAATATCAACATTAGGACAATTAAATTTTTTTAAATGGGCAATAAATAATTCTATTTTGGAATATATTTCATTAAATTATAAAGAAATTGAGAATGATATGAATATTTGTTATAATAACATTCATAAAGTGAAAGAAACAAATTCTAGAAAAAAAAGACAAGAAATATCAAAATCTGCCACACGAGGATTAAATTCTAATAAAATAAAGGTTGTTATAGAATTTAATTAATTTATTTAATTAATATTTCTGAAAAAAAAATATTTTATATTATAAAATGAATAAAGTCAAAAATTTAATTGCCCCTGTATGTAATGTTATCCAAAGTAATAAACAAATGTTAAGTTTGGGTTTAGTTTTATTTGTGGTTACATTGATGTTACCACTCGATCAATTGTTAAGAACTAACATGAAAGCAAATTTAGTTAACAACCTTAAAGGTCAAATGGGTATGCTTACCAGTGTAGCAAGTGCTCTTTTATTCTTNTGNTTNTACTTCAATAATGACACNCTNAATTTAGTNCTTTTACTTTATGCCTGTGTCCTCCTTAAATTATTGAACTAAGTTAAGAATAAACTAAAAAAATTTAGTTAATAAAGATATAAATTAACAAAAAAAATTTAATATTTATTTTAAGATTATTTAAACTATCTAATAATTAATTAGTTATTAGTCTTTGCTTTCCTAATTTTCTTAACCTTTACAGGTTCTGGAGCAGGTTCATCTTCATCTTCATCTTCATCTTCATCTTCATCTTCTTCTTCTTCTTCTTCTTCTTCTTCTTCTTCATCAGATTCAATAAACTGAACATCCTCATTAGTTTCTCTAAATGCGAAATCATCAAGATCCTTTGGGGCGACATTAAGAAGTGCTTGAACAACTGACCATGTACAACCAAACTTACCATTAATCACCCAAACACCAGTGCATTTAAGAACCAACTTACAACGAGTTCCCTTGACAAGGAGTTCATTAATATCAGAAGGAGTTTCTGATGTCTTATCAATATCAAATAGATTCTTCTTGATATCATACATGCGACACATAAATGAACCATTTTTCTTAGTTACCTTGACCTTGATATTAGGAGGATACTTACCATCAAGTTCACCAGTTTCCCTATTCTTAGACAACTTAACAATGGGATTATAAAGTTCTTCAATGGTTTCATCAGAAATTTTAGACTTCTTAAAGAATGCTGTGCTATTAGTCTTAGCATGATTCTTAACTTTATTATCAATTTCAACTAGTTTATCAAATAGACCTTTCATATCCTTATCAGAATCATACTTTTCAAGGGCACATGTGAAATTATACTTATCATTATTACCTTCTTGATCCTTAAATTCAGAGACATCAAATGGAAGTCGAACTTCCGGAGTTTGAAGTTTAAGATCACCACCATCATAGTTTACATANAGNATNTTTCCACCATTNCCCATAGNNTTAGGATCTCCAAAAGAGATATTGGAAACATTAATTTCATTGGCAAAGTTTACAGACATTGCTTTAAGAGTTTTTTGAGAGTTGTTCTGAGTTTTTTAAGATTCTTTGATTTACTTTATTTCTTTACTTTGATTACTTGTTTTTTGCTTTAATTTCTATATATACTCAATTTCAAATTTTTAAGTATTTTTTGAGACATTTTTTTTAACTCTCAAAATAAATTATTACTTAAATATTTTTTTAGAAGAAAGAAATAAAGAAGTAATGTGTGATTTTATAAAAGATAATATAAAATGTTGCGGTAAACAAAAATATGGTTCTTATTGTTATAAACATCGGGTTCATTATTTATGTGAAATGAAAGATAATTATATCTTAACAGAAAGATTTACAAATAAAGAATCTGATTATACAATTACTCAATTGAAAAAAAGTTTAAGAAAGAATAATATTTATATAAAGAATATCAATAATAAAAAAGAATTATATAAAAGATATTGTGAATTTATAAATTCAATAAATAATTATGATAATGAATTAATTGTTAAAATACAGAAATTTATTAAGAATAAAATCTTACAAAATAATATTAAATTAAGAGGTCCTGGATTTATCGATAGATCATTATGTCATAATAATGAAGATTTCTTTACATATGATGATAAAGAATCAATAGAAGATAATTATTTTATTTCTTTTAAAGATTCTCATAATTTAGTTTGGTGTTTTGATGTAAGATCATTAAATAAATTATTAGAAAATGATAATAAAAACCCTTATACAAGAGAATTATTTCATGATGATTTTTTAGAAAAAATAAATAAAATTACACATCTATTAAAGGTAAAAAATTTAAAATTAAATTATAATTCTGAAATTATTAAAGAAAGAAAAGAAAATATTAAACAAATAACTGTTGATTTATTTTCTGAAATTGAAATAAGTGGTTATGATTGTAATATTAATTGGTTTCTAGATTTAAACCTTAGATTATTAAAGAAATTATATCGTATTCTTGAGGATATTTGGAATTATAGAGCACAGTTATCACCTGAAATAAAAAATAATATGGTTCCACCTGATGGTGCTATTTTTAATGTATCATTAAATCATATTGATAGAATACTAAGTAGAAGAGAACTTCAACAAATAATTATTAATGATGTTTCTAAATTCAAAAATGCAATAACACCTGGTGATAAAACATTAGGATTTATGTATTTTTTGATGGGGTTAGGTCATGTATCAAATGGATGTTATGATTCTTATCCTTGGTTAATTACTGGATGAATTAATCTTTAATAAATTAATCTTATTTTTTATAATTGTTTTTTATATATCATGTTCACTAAAAATTCTAAAATATTAATGAAATATGTAGATAGTATGATTTATCCTAATAAAAAATCTAAAAAAAAATCAAGATCAAAAAAAAGGTCAAAGAAACAATCTAAAAATACAATTAAAATTCATAAAGAATATAAAGAATTATTTAATTTCTTTAAGTCAATTAATACTGATTATAGAGTAATAAGTAATTCAAAATCACATATTAATGAATATTCTTCTTTAAAAGTAGATTCTCCATTTATTACGGATAATATTTTAGAAGAAGTCAGGATAATGGAAGCAAAAGAAACTATAGTTTTAGAAACAAATAAATCAAGAATTACAATAAATATTTTTTATAAAAATGAAGATTTAAGTAAATTTAAAGAAAAAATTTTTCGTTCTATAGCATTTATATTTAATGTATCAACACATTCTGTAACTGATTGTACTATTAATTATTATTTATCAGAACAAAAAAAAATAATGGATTGTGAAAAAGATTATACTATACACGAATTTTCCGAAAAAGAAGTAAATTCAGGTAGTTGCAATGGTAATACAATAAATATTTGGAGAAAAGAAGAAATATTAAAGGTTACAATTCATGAATGTATTCATCTATTAAGATATGATGAATTTGACATAAATTATTTATTAAAAGAAGATTATAAGAAAAAATATAAAGTTACTTCTGAATCAATGAATATTGGTGAAGCATATACAGAAACATGGGCAGAGTTAATAAATATTTATTTGACAAATAGGATTATCAATGGTAATCTTACTTCATTTACAAAATTTGTAGAATATGAAATATTTTTTAGTCATTATCAGGCATCTAAAATCTTTTATATTAAATCATTAAATGAAAAATATATAGATCTTAATAAACACACAAATATTTTACCTTATTATATAATTAAATGTGAAATTTTTAATAATTTAAGAGATTTCTTAAATCATTGTAGAAATAAAGAAAATAACATTGAATATATTAGAATTAAAAAAAGATTTCAAAAATTTTTAGATGGTTTAGATGAGTGTAAAAAAAATGATAAATTATTTTATAATATTGATAAAAATAGTTATAGATACCTTACCATGAGAATGAGTTGTATAGAAATAGATCTATTTAGTTAGTGTAAACACCCTCCTTGTTAGGATAATGAACTTTCATGTATTTCTGAAGATTGAAAAAAGTTAGTGGTTCATTATCCTTGGTAAGACGAAGAAGTTTAATGACAGTTTTGTCAGGATTAATTACACGTTTATCAGAATCACTCTGAAGATTGTGTGCCTTACAATATTCAGTGAATTTTCTGGTGACCTGAGTGCGAGAGATAAGATCTTCCTTACCAAGACCCAAAAACTTACGGAGTTCTTCTGAAATTGGACCTGGTTTAGCAAAACCACTTGGTGGTGCATTAGGATCCTTTACTCTCTTTACACGACCTTTCATTTTTTTGTCCATGACTTTACGATCACGACTAACCCTCTTCTCAAGAGCATTAAACTTAACTGTCAAATCTTTAACAAGAGTGAGGGCAACCTTGAGTTGTTCCGAGATTGCTGTAAATTCAGCATCATATCCTTCTACATCCGGAGTGTCAACTACCGGAGTGTCAACTACCGGAGTGTCAACTACCGGAGTGTCAACTACCGGAGTGTCAACTACCGGAGTGTCAATTACTTTCTTAGTGGAGGTTTTTTTAGCACCTTTGGGAGCGGAGTTTTTTACTTTTGCCATTTTTCTTATTATTATTTTTTTTTTTTCAATTATATACGCGACCTTTACTTTTTATATTAATAATAATATCTTTTTAAGTATATTTAACAATAATAAATTAAGATTATCTAGTTTTTCTTCTCTTGGATCTTTTACGCCTAGATTTTTTCTTTTTCTTTTTCTTACTTCCAGTTTTACTACTTAATAATCTTAACATTTCTGCTTTACTATTAACACCATCAATAAGTTCATGTAAAGGCATACCTGTTTCAAGTAAAGAAATTATTGTTTCATAATCTAATCTTGTATAGTTTCTTATATATTCTTCAATTTTAACAGATTCTGTCCCTGAGTATTCTTTTAATAATGATCTTAATCTCGTAGCATTTTCAGTACTATAATTTCTTCTTGACCTTTCTTGAGTCACTTGTTGTGGGAGTGCACTTGCTCGAACTTGATGGGTCATATCTCGACAAGGTACATCAAAATTATTTCTTAAAATACTCATAATAAAATCATCTTTTTGATTATTTCCCGTTAATCTACAATATTCTCTCAATCGTGCATCATTAATATCAATAAAAATTCTTGGCATTTAATATAATATATAATATAATAATTTCAGTTAAATATTTCTTTAATTTCAGTCTCATACTCAGAATAATCTTTAGAATAATCTAAATTAAATATAACATACATATTTCCTCTTGATTTATAATCATAAGAATTTAGTAAACCTTTATTCTTAAAAAGGTAAATATTTTTATCATTTTTTGTAAATGTTAAATTAGAATTATCAGGTAAAATTATATCATATTTTTTCTGAAATAATAATTGATAAATATTAATATTCTTAATAAAAACTAAATCATTATTACGTTTTATGAATTTATCTGATTTTACATGAAATTTTAATTTAAAACTATATTTACCATTTATTATTATTATATCATCAAAGGTTCTTAAAAATAAATAACAAATATAATCTTTTGTATGAATAATTATTCTTTTAAGAATTATATTATAAACATCAGAAATATCTATATTTAGATTTAAAGTATAATCTTCTTTAAGATCTATAATATCTATGTATTTTGGAGGAATAATTATTTCCTTATTTAAATTATTTTGTGAATTATCATTTGAATTAT
>JGI20154J14316_10003305_pt1 | contig 13030 bp, 25 predicted proteins | sample COG_04_FD_14316 | JGI IMG/M metagenome (IMG submission 14316) | reverse complement strand
TGTAACATAGTACCGTTCCCAAGGGAAACATAAGCAATATCACACAAAGCATCCAAAACTTCCACGATGTCTCCGTTTTCGCAAGCCTGTCTATATTCTTCGAGTTCTTCAAGTACAAAGTCGTATACGAATTCCCACTCTTTCTTTTCTGGTATTTTTGGTTCATAATTGTTTGGTTTTCCAAAAGTTTTATTAAAAATTTCTACTTCATCTACAAATGGGACCCGTCCATTTGCTTCTGGATCAAATATTTGGAAATCTAATTTTAATTGTTTACCCATTTTTATTTTTTTTATTTATTTTATTTTGAAATTTCATAAATGATTTTTCTTTATCATTAGTTAATCCTCCTATAGTATGTAATTTACTATCTTCTTCTGACCATACCACAGAATTATCTTCTCTTTCTGCAAATTCTAAAAATTCTTTGCTTTGGAAATAATCTTCTACTTTTTCGTTAAACTTATCTGCTTTATTTTTTTGTTCTTTAACTCCATCAGTTAAATAATCTTGAATAGGTTTTGAATCCTTATCTTCCCAAGGGTATATCAACCATTCATCTCCTTCATGTATATTAGCCCACATATTAGGTTGAAAACATGATGTATGGGGTTTATAATGCAATACTGCTGTCCAAACACCTGGGGCTTTTTCTAATGTAACTCCTGAATCACATATATCGTCAACTACTAAAGTATTAGGTAAAATAACATCAGTATAAGGTAAACCTAATTTATGTGATATTAAAACTGCTGGGATTAATCCTCCTCTAGCAATACCATGAACTGAATCTATATTGGGTTGGTCATGTCGAATTTTATTACATAAATTATCAACAGCATCATTTACATCATCCCAACTAAGGTATATTTTATTGTCTACTTTTAATGTCATAGTTTATGAGGTGTGAATTAAACTTGACCAAGTTTCATGAGAAACATCACTACAAAAATTACTATCAGGGTGTAATATAACTGATATAGCATCATGTGAGTGTAATGATTCTTGGTGTGAACATATTATTCTAAAATCTTTTATTCTTTTATCTGCAATTAACTGCTCATATAATAATCTAGCAGCATCTTCTACAAATTTAAGATAAGAACCATTTAATTCAGCAAATGCCATTTCATCTTCTCTTTTAACCACTACTTGAGTTTCAGTATTAAGAGCTTTATTACACATTTCTTGTAATTCCTCTATCCAAACCATATCATCAAATTCAATAGATATTCTAGCTACTGATCTTTGTGAATGTGATACTGTTGCTTTATTTCTATATTTTCTGGCATATTCGGCTAATTCATAAGAACAAGGACATGCTGAAGAATATACAAAATCAAAATGCATATATTTTTTTAACTCACCTTCTTTATTTAAATCACCTTCTAGAGTAACATTATAATATTGGTAACCTTCATTATCTGATCTAAGTGATTTTTTAATTATAGGATAAGAAAACTTAAGTGAAATTTTAGAATCAAATGTTTTTAATTTATCTTGATATGCCTTTAATATCTCTGGTAGTTTATCAATGCTAAAAGTATCATTTTTATATTCATAAAATGATCTCATAATACGAGACATATTAATCCCTTTTTTATGGGCTTCAAGAGATACAGTACCTGTTACTTTAGTTTCTAATTCAATGTCACCATTATCTCGTGTTTGATATCTTAATGGTAGTCTAAAATTATGTATTCCAACTTGTTGAATAGCAACAGGTGAACCTTGAATTAAAGATGAAGGACCATTTTGCAAATCAGGGAAGGTTTCAATATCTTTTTTAGTTGGTTTAAATTTAGAATCAAAATCTCTATTTGGTTCATTATATTTAACCGAATGCTCGTTTGCTTCTGGTTCTTGGTAAGAATCTACGTCTCCCACCCATTCATACTTTTTTACAAATTTTTTACTCATTTTTTATATAATTTTTTAATTTATCTACTAATACTAATACTTCATCTGGTTCCATTGTTATGGCACAACAGACATTGATATTTTCTGCTATTTCCTCTAATATACGAAGGGCTTCTTGCTTTTCCACTATACTTCGCGTTGATCTTCGAAAGCAATAATGTGTGGTCTCCAAGTCATTCTATACCCATTATCTCTCACCCAATCAAATACTAATGGATACGATTTAAATAATCCTTCTCTTGAATCTCCAGCAGGCATAAACCATACTTTTTCAGGTTTAACTTCTAATTGAGCTATACAATCCACTATTTCAGCTAGGGCATCTTGATCTTTACCATCCCATACTGGTTTAATATGGTAATCTGAATGGTATGCTATTGATTGTTTAATTGCTTCATAATTAAGTCTTAACTTGTTATGACGTTTTACCATTCTTTCGTCAGTAACCCCTCCCTGAGGAGTAAGAACACCAACAACGGGAACGCTATTACTAAACTTAGGAGAAATTGAAAGTAAATTAATGGGATAATCGGTAGGAAGGAAATGAGATCCTTCAGTTTCGATAGTAATGAATATTTCGTTTTCATGTGCAAAATGTGTTAGTTCATTTACTAAAGCAGGATGCATAGTTGGAGAACCCCCAGTAAGCATCATCTCTTTTATATGAGGATTATCCTTATATGCTTGAATAATATCTTTAAAATTAAATTGTCCTTTTTCTGGGTGTATTGAAGTATACCAACTATCACACCATCCCCCTTCACCAAAATAACAGCGGTGGGTGCAACCTGTTGTACGAATAACTACTGTGGGGTATCCTGCTCTTGATCCTTCTGATTGTACTGCAGTATAAATTTCTACAATTGGAAGATTTTTATCGTAGTCTTCAATACGTTTCAATTGTTTATGTTCCATATAATTTTTTTAAGTGGTTTTTTATTCACTGTTATAACTCTATTCGCAGTAATAAGCTGCATTTTTTCCATGCTCCATGAATTTAACTTTAATAACTCTTACTCTGTTATCAGTTTCAGTTTTAACAAACTCATTTAGCTTACCATAAATATACTCAGCAAATTTCTCTGCGCCAGTAGCTGGTATTATTCTTACTTGTGCTACACCAGCTGCATCCATTTGTTGAAATGCTTTTACCTCAGGATCATCTTCTGCTATAATCATGGTATGATCAAACATATAATCCATCCATGCTTTTGGTTGTTTACCATCAATTAAGGTTTTAGCACGTTTCATTCCACCGAAATCCCAAACCCAATTTCTTTCATCCAACCCACCTTCAAAGTATACTTTAAATGAAATTCCATAACCATGTACAAATCTACAGTGTGTTTTTTCTGCTTTCCATTGACGAAACACTGTACTAAAACCGTCAAATACTTTACTTGATTGATATTTACCCATTATAAAAATTTAAAATTGATTCATCTGGTTGTACTCCAACCATTCTATTTAATTCAGTACCACTTTCATCTACTAATATTAAAGAAGGTACATTTCGAACACCATATTTCATAGACATATCTTGATTTGAGTCAACATCAATTTTTCTATAATTAATTTGACTTGCTAGTTTCTCCATTCTAGGAGCTAATGCTTTACATGGACCACACCACGAAGCTGTAAAATAAAGGATTGTTTTCATATTTAACTTTTAATTATTTATATTTTTACTTAAAATTAGGGGTGAATCATCTTTACTAGTTGATACTAAGTAACATGATTCTCTTTCTTCAATAATTAATGATTTATCACCATATAATTTTTTGTAATTTTCTCTTATGTAACTTTCTACTTTTTTACTCATAATTATTTATTTATACTAATTCTTCTCCTATCCCAACTATTTCACTCAATATAAGTAAAATAACTGCAATATCCAAGCTATACCATAAAGCTCCATACCCTAAAATACGAATCCCTGATTTAATAAAGCTAATTTGTTGGTGTTTTTTTGCGTCTGGTAGTTGTTGTTTTTTCATAACTTTTTGTTGTTTTTCTGTAATCTATTATAAATCCAATTGCTACTAGAAGGTTTAAACCTAAACTAGTAATTATTTCATGAAGATCTTTATAAATATTTATACTAAGATGGATATGTCCTACAACCCAAAAGGGAATTGCCATTTGTTGACTATACCAAATTAAGGCAAATTCTATAAATCTTTTCATGTAACTTTTTGTTGTCTCACTAGGTCTCGAACCTAGACTCTTCTGTACCAAAAACAGACGTGTTACCAATTACACCATGAGACATTTAACCTTTTAAATTGATCTATTTCTTCTCGCTTTATCCCAGGCAACTTTTTTAGATGACCCTAACATACTTAATCTACTAACTTTTGAATTAAATAAATCCCTTGTTTCGTTAGTGTGGGGGTTTCCGGTGTTTTTATTTTGATTTACCATTTTTAAATTGTTCTTTTTCGTATTCTGAAAGGACTTGTTCAACATATATTCTTGCTGTTTCATAATTAACAGGACCTGTTTCATCTTCATATTGTACAGGATCAGGTCTATCTAACTTAATAAATGCCTCTATACGTTCAACACTTGATGCTGATTTGTAATCACTATTACCACTTGGATAGGGTTTATATGATGTATTTGTTCTTTTATATACTTCATCAAATTCAATTCCTAGTTCAGTACACAATACTTCCCCATCTAAAAGAATATCAAATTTATCACCTAATAAGTACGGAGTAAAATATCCAACTCTATCTGCTTCCCAATTTCCTTCTCTAAATGCTTTATCATCAGCATCTCTAAATTCTTGTCTGCAATCAGGGTAAACAGCATGATCACCAGCATGTATTCCTAAAGCTATATCACAAGTTTCTTCTGTTTTATTTGCTATAGATAAAGCTACAGCTTGTACAATAGAAGCAAATATTTTATTTCTATTAGGTACAACAGTATCTTTCATATTATCATTTTCATAATGTCCTTCTGGGACATCTTCTCCACCTTCAACTAAAGCTGAATCCAATAGGTCTGATAACCCATCTAATTTAATTTGTTTGTAATTAATTTTACAACCACCATAACAATCACTCTCTTTACAATTTTCATTAAGATAATCTACTAACTGTTGAGCTCTTTCTAATTCTACTCTATGTTTTTGACCATAATCAAATGAAATACCTGTTACAGTATCATATTCTTTTAATGCTCTTAATAGTAATGTTGAGGAATCCATCCCTCCCGATAAGGATACTACACAATGTTTAGCCATGTTTTATTTATTTAATTTTTGCCAGGTATTTTGCGTATAGGCAAACGCTTGATTAAATTTACATTTTATATATGATCGAACATACGAAAAAATAGTTGAAAATCCAACTCCTCCTATGAGAAGTGTCCATAAATTTGGATGATAGTGCTCTCCACAAAGCCCTAATGCATGTCTTATAAATTCTGCCATATTAATCTTCTTCTACAAATTGTGGTTCACTATAATCGTCAATTGGTTTATCTCTTACTAGGTCCCAATCGGCATTATCTATAATTTCTTGTTGAAGATCTTCATCACCTGTTTTCCACTTTGCTAGTTCTTCTTCTGTTAGCACGTATTCTTCCCATCTGTAATTGCAATAATTTACATTTCTTGTTAACTTTGCCATAATTTATTTATTAAAAATTTCTGCTATTTTAAAATATTCATCTAAAAATTCTTCAGAATATAAAAATACTTCCATGTTATTAAATTCTAATTTCCTTTTTTTATAAGGTTGTTTTTTTAATTGTGCATAAGCATTAACTTTTAATCCTGTCCCATCTTTATCTGGGTGTCCTTGGTAATCGTAAAGTGACATCATAACTGTTTATATTTTAAATTATTGATTTCTCTAAATTTCGTTGTATTATAAATAATATCTTCGTATTTAATATCTTCAAATTTAATATCAAAAAAATTATTCATATTAGCTTCTGGTTTGTAATTCATACCATTACTACTATATCTTGTCCCATCCAAAGCAGCCATTATAGGATTTGAAGTATCAATTGATTCTATTCTTGATGGGAATCCATCATCGTACCAACCAAATTCTTGTGGTATTGAACAACCTAATAAATGGAATTTAACATTTTTTAAGTGATCTAATTTTAATAAACCTTGTACAAATCGTACTCTACCTAATGCCTTTCCCATATCTGAATTGGTGTGTGGGAAAAAATCATTATACCAAGTAGCACCATAAGATACACATAATTTATCATAACCTAATCCCCTCAATAATCCAGCACATAAATAAGCGTCGTTTTTATCCTTACCTTGAATTACTGCTATTTTTTTAGTTTTTTTAGGGAATTTAAATTGTAACCAATATTTAGCTTGTGCTGCTGTTTTATGACAATCCATCCAAACATCAGGCACCATAAATTCATCTGGTTCTAGTTCGTTTACCCAATGAAGTAAACGGTCATGATTATATGCTTCTCCTAATTCATGAAGTGAATTATCCATAATAATATAACGACCTGCTTTTTTAGCATCTTTAAAATATTGTAGATACTCCTTATCTATATCTAAAAGATGAGGTAAACAATAATCATAATCATTATTCAGGTGATGATGTAAGTAAACATCTAGGTACTTCATGTGATACTTTCATTTATATAACTTTTTTAGGTCGTCCCCTACGAGAGACTTTAATTTGTTTTCTATATTTATCTTCTATAATATAATAAAGATCTATCAATTCTCCACTACATTTTAAAGCTTCTTCTTCTGCTTGTTGCTTTGTAATATCGAAATTTTTAGAAAATTCTGTAAATAAATAATTTAACCTATAAGTTTCATCTTTTTCAAAGTCTTCGTATAATCGCTTTTTTCTAGCTTTCATTACAGCTCCCTTTTCATTAAATTTAACTATATCCATTTTACATTCTTCCCATAAATCAACTAATTCATGTTCACATAAATATGCTTGCCATCTATAACAGGATGCTTCAAAATCACCATTAAATATTTTATCTATAAAATCTGATTTTGTGGGTAGGGGTTTGGTTTTATAACCATACATACGCCACCACATAAATCTATTATAGTTTAGTTTTTGATATTTAGATAGTCTCTTTAATATTAGACTTTTTGTAAAATTTGGTCTTTCCATTTAGTAAAATATCCACATTGAAATATAAAACAATAACGATAATATACATACAAATAATACATTTTCAACAAATTCTCTTGGATTTTTTTTATAATATTTAATAAATTTTTTCATAACCTCTATTTTTTAGCTAATTGTTTTTGATTTTTTACCCAATTTCTCATAATTTTTAGTGTTTGAGAATCACTCATTGGTACATAAGTTCTTTCTTTATTACACCATTTTTGACAATCCTTAATTCTATCCCACCAAACATAACCAGGATCTTTATCCCCAGTTGTTTTTACATGGAATTTTATAAATGTGTTTTCTAATTGATCTAAACTTTGTAATACTGTCATAACCTTTATTTTTAATTAACAAATGAAACTTCGTGTCCCACTTATATGTAAATATACAAACCCTTCTCCGGGTAACCACATTATTTTAATAAAATTTTAATACTTAATAGTTAAATCATCTTCTAAAGAAGCTATTAATGCCTCTAAATTTCTTATTTCTTTTAAGGCTTTATCTACTCTATTAGAACTTTTAGTTACCCCACTAATTGAATTTTGGAGATGTTGTAATTTATCTTTTGCAATTTTTAATTCTGATTGGTCTATTTTACCATCTTTATTTAAGTCTAATTCTGAATAGTGTTCTCCATCATTTCCATTTTGTCCTATAATATCCATTCTCTTTTCATCTTCTTCAGAATATTCTTCCCAATTGGTATACTTTGCTTGCTCTTCTAAGGTTGCTCCTTCTTCTACAATTTTTATTTCTTCAGCATCTTTAACTTCAATATCTTCTAAGCTGCCCTCTTCTGTGGGTTTATCTTCTATTTTTTCTCCATATAAATTTTCTTTATATCTTTTTTTGGGATAAGCTTGATCAAAAGCAAAGTTAGATGCTATTACAAGAGATATTGCTAAAGGATCAAATACAAAAATTATAATAAGTAATAACCAATTTATAATTTTATCCATTGATACACCGGTTAAACCCGATAAATATTGCAGTGGTCCTAACTCTCCAGCAACCTCGTTGTTATTATCTAATTCTAGTACTTGTAATTGAAACTTCTGAAGGCTATCTGAAGCTATTGTTCGTTTTTCTTGTGCCAATTTACGATTTTCTTCTTCAATGTTAATACGACTTTGGGCCATCCTAAGCTCAGTTGTAGAGATTGTTTGTCTAACGCCCCCAGATACCGAGGTGTCTCGTACTTGGATGGTCGAAGCTTTTGCATTAGATAAAGTACTAATGTTACTAGATATTCTTTCAATTTCCGTATCATATCGTGTTACATCATTTTGGTAAAAGTCAATTTTTTGTTGAATAAATCCTTTTTGATTTTCTATTGCTGATAATTTAGAATATGTTTCTTGATAAGCAGCACTTAAAAAACCATAAATACCCATACTAGTAATCAATACTAATATTACAGTAGCAATAGATAAATAAATTCTTAAAGTTTTGTTAATTTTATCCCAATACTGATACAATAGTGAGGCTGTTACTAATTTAGCAAATTCTAATGAACCTGCCATTATTATAACTTCTAATGATGCCCCAGCAAATAATTTACTTAAACCACTAACTGAGTAAAATGCAGCTGATGTACTAACTGATAGGGCAGAAAAAGCAATAAGAAAAGGAAACATTCCTTTTTTAATTTTATCTAGCACCCCCATGGTATTCTGTTGCGTGTCCTTCATTAATTAAAGTTTGATTAATACTAATTTCTTCTTCTACAAAAATTTCACCTAAGCATCTTCCAAATTTTCCTACACCATGAGATTGTAAAGTAAAAACAAAGTCATTACTTTCTATTAATTCAATAAGTCTAGCTTTTGCAGCTAGTCCTAATTTTTTTTCTTCTAAATCTCTTGTTCGGGATTCAGGGGCATTTATCCCCATCATTCTAATTCTTACTTTTTTCCAAGTATTAAAACCTAAGTCTACAAGAGCGTCAATGGTATCACCATCAACAACTCTATCTAATTTTGCGTTATATCTATACATGGTTATAAATATAATAAAAAAGTGGCTATAAGCCAAAGAAAATTTAAGAAATTATTTATGTCTAATAGCAGTATCAAAGTCAACATATTTAACTCTAACTTGCTCTCCCTTTTTAAGTGCATTAGCTATAATAGGATAAACTCTTTTGTATGCAGATGTTGATCCACCTATAAAACCTTCTTTGCTGATATTTTGTTGAGATGTGTCACCTAAAAGAAGACATCCTGCAGTATGTTCATCTGTATTTCCGGTATGCCATAAAATATATCTAAAATTAGGTACATCTTGTACATGAATCATCCCTTTATGAAATTTGCTACCATATTTTTTAATATACCTTTCATGGAATCCACCATAAGTACGTAATTTTAACTCATAAATACCTTCAGGTATTCTTGTTTCTGCTTTTATTTTTGTATCTCTAGCTTCATCTTCTAAAGTAAAACATAAAAATTTTCTACCTTTTGTTACATTAAATAACATACCTAAAGTAGAATCATTTTGGGAACTAAATCTTAAAACTTCTAATTTCATACTACCAATCGTCTCCATCTATATTAATATTAATACCAGGTCTTTCTTTTGGTTCTTCTGGTTCTGGAGTTGGTTCTGGTTCTTTAGGTGAAGATGATGCTCTATTGCCAAATATTTTTCCAACTTCAGCAATTCCAAAACTACCTAGAGTAATAAATAAAAATGAATCATATATAAACTCATTAATTACTAAATCTTTACCAAAATATCCTGTTACTAAATCTACTACTGCAAATATAGTCATAATAGCAAATGAAGCAAAACCTACTACGGTTTTTTCATTTATATCATTACTGTCTTTAAAAATATCTTTAAATGCCATCCATTTTTCTTTTAATTTATTTAACATGAGGTAACTTTTTAGTGAAACTTTATTTTATTATAAATATTAAAACTGACTTAATTTTTTGAGTTCGTCAATATCTAATTGTATTTCTTCTAGGGTAACAGGTACTAATAAATCTAAACCTGCTTTATATTTGTACTCTATAACTCCTTCTTTTATAATAAATAAAGTAGGAGCCATTCTAATTCTATATTTTTTCTTAGTTATTGGGGATTTAGCAATATCTACACGATAGTAAGAAATATTTTTTAGTTTTTCCCAATCAGCAAAACAATTTTTTTCATTAAATTTAGCCCAATATTCTATTACAATAATTTCTGATTCACTATCCTCAAATGCCCCCCTAGTATTTACAATTTCTTCATAATTTGAGTCATCTAACCAATATTTTTCAGGGACTTTAGATTGACTATGTAATATTAATGGTAATAAAAATATTAAAAATAATAAATTTTTCATTTTATTGGTTTTTAGATAACTCATATAGACGTTCTTCCATTTTCTCCAATTTTTGAAGAATAACATCTACATCTTCTTGAGTATCCATTATTGTTTGACGAATCAACTCATCTTTTAAGTCGTATTCTACTCTTTCAATAACTGGTTTAGGCATTTCCATAGCACGTGCAATATCTGATTGTAAAGTAAACCACATTGTTGATAGAGATACTATAAATCCTACTATTATTCCAATTGTTTTTAAGTCTAATGTAACTTTTGTTTCCTCACTTATTTGAGGAGGTGTTTTTTGATCTGTCATTATCTAAATGTATAGTTTAACCCGAAAGTTGATTGATATAATTTACTATCCCACATTTTGGAATATTCACCTTGTATAAAAATTCCAAGATTTTTGCTTATTTTTGTTCCTAAACTTAAACCCGCAGAATAATCTGTCCATTGTTCTAGTTCTGAATTTTTTCTTAATCCTCCTTTACCCCAATTATTTCTATTTAAGTAAGATACTTTTTCATCACCCGCAATATATTTATGGTGGGGTAAAATTATATTACTATAAGCATGTAACCAGAAATTTCTTTTATAATGGTAAAAATCAAAACCAACTATAGGAGCTATTTCAATCCATGGATCTAATAAATCCCAAGCTTCACTATTAAAACGATTCATTAATGTAGGAAATACTGTTTCTCTAAAGTCTAGATCAGAATGTGCTACTTGAACTCCATTTTCATCTACCCAACACCAATCTTGAGTTATATTACCATTTTCATCTATTGAGGTATAAAATATATCATCATACCCATTGTCATACCCTAATTCATACCATTGATTAACTGGATTACCATTTTCATCCGTTTCGTTTAACCATATTTCTATTGGATTATATCCATAAGCTCTTTCGTGTCCTCTTACTATTGCTCCTGCTGATATAGAAAATTTATTTCCAATTGGTAATCTTGCTCTTAATTCCGCTGATTTATAATTAAGGTTTATTTTTCCTACTTCTCTAGATTGTATTTTTGCTATATGATATTTACCTGTATGTTTTAAAAAGAAGTTATAGTTAGTAAAATTTTCACCTCTCCATCTTTCTTTTTCAAAATGAAATAGATATTCAAGTCCTCGTACTGCTGATGTTGGTGCACCAAATACTAATTGTTCTTCAGTTCCATCATAAAAGTTTTTAGGTTTTCTTTCATAATCGAATCTAGCTAATTTTCTAATACCAAATCCATATCTGTAATCAAAGGGATATACTATAGTATTATCTACTACATCAGGAATAATAATACGAGCATCAGGATTAGTTCTTAAAAAATAAGTTGGTTCTGATGCTTCTATAGAATTAGAAATATCTCCAGCTCCATATACTGTTCCATATTTAAGGAAATCTTTGTAAANAGATTTAAAAAAATTATTTTGTTCTTGCCCGTAAGTAGAAGAAGAAAATAAAATTGTAATTACTAATAAAAGTATTTTTTTCATATAGTTTTTTTAATAAGTATTTATGTAGATAACTATATTCCTTAACAACTTTATTTGCTCATAAATATGAAAAAAAGAGGTGCTAATGCACCCCTCTTAATCTCTTTTTCATAATTTATTATACTATTTTTTTAAAATATGAATTAAAATAAAAGCACCCACAAGACCTAATAGTCCTTCGGCACTTAAATTACCTAGTATTCCCATAATATTACCCACTACAGATATATTATTCCAAAAAGGAATACCTACTCCGCCAAATAATACTTCAAGTACTATTCCAAGCGCGATTACTGACATACCGATTTCGGTAAGTTTACTGGCCCAAGAGCCAATTTTTGATAAAATTTCCATAAAATATATGATTTTAGTTAAACAAAATGTAACTAGCAACTATGAAGTTTGGTGGAATTCCATATTATACATATTGCTAACCATCACAAGCTACACAATCTGCCATTCTTGATCCTAAATCTCCTTTAATAACACTATCAGTTCTTAAGTAATAAAACGTTTTAATACCTAATTTCCACCCTTCTAAATGTACTTGATTTATCCATTTTGGTGAATCATTTACATCAAAAGATAGATTTAATGATTGAGTTTGATCAATATAACGCTGTCTAATTGCCGCTTGGCGCACTAATTCTAATTGGTTAATTTCGGGGAATGTTAAAAACAATTCCTTTTCTTCTGGGTTTAGAACATTATCAGGTAAACCTTGTGCTGAACCATCTTGTTCTAACATTACATCCCACCATTTATCTTTATCTTCTCCTTTTTCAATTAAAATTTTCTGTAATTCTTTATTTTTACGAATAAATGTTCCTTTAGCACCATTAAATGTATAAATATTAGCTGGTAAAGGTTCAATACCCGCACTGATTCCACCCACAATTACTGAATTAGATACTGTTGGTGCTATTGCTAATAAATGGGTATTTCTCATTCCAGTACCTCTACACCATAATGGTTCTCCATATTCTTGAGCTAATGCCATTGATGCTTTTTCTGCTTTACTCCTAATGTCTGAAAAAATATTATGAGTATGTGCTGTAGATGCTATTGAATTAAATGGTAATCCTTTTTGTTGTAAGAAAGAATGCCAACCCATTACACCTAAACCTAAAGCTCTACC
>JGI20154J14316_10003300_pt1 | contig 13034 bp, 12 predicted proteins | sample COG_04_FD_14316 | JGI IMG/M metagenome (IMG submission 14316) | reverse complement strand
GTATCAATCCAGGGGGCCGCCTTCGCCACCGGTATTCCTCAGAATATCTACGCATTTCACCGCTACACTCTGAATTCTACCCCCCTCTATCGTACTCTAGTTTGTCAGTTTGGAATGCAGTTCCCAGGTTGAGCCCGGGGCTTTCACATCCCACTTAACAAACCACCTACGCGCGCTTTACGCCCAGTAATTCCGATTAACGTTCGATCCCTCCGTATTACCGCGGCTGCTGGCACGGAGTTAGCCGGATCTTCTTCTGTAGGTAACGTCATCTCACAGCGGTATTAACGCTGCTAGTTCCTCCCTACTGAAAGTGCTTTACAACCCTAAGGCCTTCTTCACACACGCGGCATGGCTGTGTCAGGGTTTCCCCCATTGCACAATATTCCTGACTGCTGCCTCCCGTAGGAGTCTGGACCGTGTCTCAGTTCCAGTGTGGCTGATCGTCCTCTCAGACCAGCTATGGATCGTCGCCTTGGTAGGCCTTTACCCCACCAACTAGCTAATCCAACGCAGGCTCCTCCAATAGTGAGAGCTTTCAAGAAGAGGCCCTCTTTCCCCCGTGGGGCGTATGCGGTATTATTCCGGGTTTCCCCGGGCTATCCCCCGCTACTGGGTAGATTCCTACGCGTTACTCACCCGTCCGCCACTCGTCAGCCAGAGCAAGCTCTGCTGTTACCGTTCGACTTGCATGTCTAAGGCCTGCCGCCAACGTTCAATCTGAGCCATGATCAAACTCTTCAATTTTAATTGAAGTTTTCCTGATCCCTTCGTTTCACCCTTTTGAGGCTCCCTCAGTTCACAGTTGCGAATAAAGTTCGCAAATCTTTTGTCAAACTTCTTCTTACGAAGAAGCCTGGCTCAGCAACGCACAATTACCGTATTTAGTAAGTATACTCAATAAATTGTCGGTAACTTGTTGCTGATAACTTTCGCACTCAACTAACAAGTACCCACACCTATTGTTTGTTTTCCTGATTTTTAAAAAACTTCTTCGGACTTTCTAGCGAAGGATGCCGCGCCAACTCACTAAGNGGGCGGGTACTTTCGTAAATTTTGTCTCGAATGGTCTCAGCCCCTTAGCTGACAACCTTACTCTTGCGAGCCTGACCACTTGGCCAGGACGCGTATTATACGTACCATTGTTCCCTTTACAACACCTTTTCTTAATTAATTTCGATCGCTTTGCGGCGACTTACTTTTGCCTAAAAAAGGGCGGTTCCAAACAACGGACGCGCAGCTTACTAGACAATCCTAGGGCTTTGCAAGACTTAATCATCCCGCCCCTGCAATTGACGCCTCATTGCAACCAGAAACACCGCGCCAAACCAATAAAGGAATCCTCTTACAACCCAGCTTAAGCGTTATAAGGCTTACGGGCCAGCACCAGCGCTGATTTACGAAGACTTCGTTTGCTGTCGCCAACGATGCAGCAACAGCAGCAGGACAACCGCTGAATACAGGGCGACTTCCGTGTAATCGCTTCGCGCAACCCAGAACATATGGATCAGGACTAACAGCGCAGCCGGGTAGACCAAACGATGCAGGATTCGCCAGCGACGACCCAGTGCCCGCACACTCACGTTATTGGACGTCCCCGCCAGCACCAAGAGCATCAAACCAGCCAAAAACCCGACAATAATGTACGGCCGATTGAGCAAATCCTGACCTAAATTCTGCCACTGCCACTCCAGCAGCAGCCCTGCGTAGGACAACCAGTGCATAAGCGCATACCCAAAGCAGGCAACCCCCAAGGCACGACGCTGCCTTAATAACCAGCGAGCCCTGATTAGGGCCTGCACGGGGGTCACGAAAAGCACCGCACAGAGAAACCACAAAGCAGTTGTTCCAAACAGATCGACTAAGGATTGGGCGGGATCTGGCCCTAGCGCGCTTGGGTCGTACCATACAACCTGAAAAACGCGTGTGCCGATAAAAATCAAAGGCAACAGCAGCAGCCACCAGAACCAACGGGTCAGGAGCACCTTATCCATTAAAGAATCCAAACAGGCGCAAACGAACTCCTAACCCACTAGTAGTATTTCGTGAGATCCATGCCTTGATACAGCCCCGCCACCGCGTCGGCGTAACCGTTGAACGGCAAGGTTGGGACTCGATTCGAGGCAAACAGTGTGCTCGGCAATCGACGCTCCTCGGCCTGACTCCACCGCGGGTGATCCACCGCTGGGTTCACGTTGGCATAAAAGCCATATTCACGCGCGTTTGCCTTCTCCCAGGTTGTTTGCGGCTGCCGATCGGTGAATGTGATCTTCCGAATGGACTTAATGCTTTTGAAACCGTATTTCCAAGGAACAACCAAGCGGAGCGGCGCGCCATTTTGATTCGGCAACGAACGACCATAAACACCAGTTGCCATCAACGTTAACGGATGCATCGCCTCATCCATTCTTAACCCTTCAACATAGGGGTAATCAATAGCGGCAAAAAAGGATCCCTGGCCCGGCATCTCCTCCGGCCGATAGACCGTCTCGAACGCAACATAGCGCGCGCTACTCAGTGGCTTAAGCCGCTTGAGCAGTGCAGCCATCGGCACGCCAAGCCAAGGAATCACCATCGACCAGGCCTCAACGCATCTTAGTCGGTATATGCGCTCCTCAACAGCCAGGCCTTTCAGCAGATCTTCCAAGTCAAAGGTGCCCGTGCCTTCCGCCAAGCCACTCACCGTCACCTGCCAAGGATGCGGTTTGAAATCCTGCCCCTTCTTTTCAGGATCATCCTTGCCTGTACCAAACTCATAAAAGTTGTTGTAGCCCGTCACGTATTCATAAGGGGTCAACTTTTCAGTCGTCGAGAAAGGGCTTGAGGATGCTTGTTTGTTTTGGGATTGTAGCCAAAGCGGCGCCGGGTCTACGCTAGGAGCCGCCTCCGAGGCCTTGAGCGCTGGCGCCATCAGGGCAGCGGCGCCAACAGCTGAGGCTTTTAAATATTGTCTGCGATTTAGATAAATCGCTTCTGGGGTGACATCGCGCTCGGTTAACTTGCTACCAACGGGTGCCTTCATGGACCTCGCTCCTTGTGATTCAGCGCCAAGACCAGAGGCCGGCCTTGCAAGGCTAATCTCCGTCTGGATTTCTCCTACGTCTACGAAGCAAACTGCTAATTGGCCCTGATGCGGCGTAGGTTAGCCCGATGATCAGCAGCATACCGGGCGGGTAGACGGCAACAACAACAAATAAAAACACAATTGTCACCATAAACAAGAACGGTACTCTGCCACCAAAATCGAACTCTTTCGGACTGTAATACCGAATATTACTCACCATCAAGACCGCTAAGACACCCGCCAAAACCGCGAAGGGCAAACCAAACTCCAGCCCAGCACTTTGCTGAACATTATCATGCCAAACCCAAGCCAGTGCGGCGATCGTCCCTGCAGCGCCTGGACTGGCAAGCCCAAAGAACACCTTGCTGTCTGGCGCCGTGTTAAATCGAGCGAGCCGTAAGGCCGCGCAAGCCATATACAAAAAAGCGACAAACCATCCGAGCTTCCCAAGATCCGCAAGCACCCAACTGAACATTAAGAGGGCCGGGGCAACCCCAAAGGCGACCAAGTCCGATAAACTATCGTACTGCACGCCAAACTCGCTTTGCGTATTGGTTAATCGCGCAACCCGACCGTCTAACGAATCGAGAAACCCCGCAATCACAATCGCAATTGCGGCTTGCTCAATATCGCCCGTCATACTCGAGATAATGGAGTAGAATCCAGAGAAGAGCGCACCGGTGGTAATGAGGTTTGGCAGCAGATAGATCCCACGCCGTAACCCTTGCCGCTTGTTCGGCAACGGTCTCACATTATCGGGCTGGGGCTTCGGATTCGAACTGGATGCGTCATTCACCATAGTAACTCCAGGGCCCAAACGCTGACGGTTGGGCCGTTATTTGGATAACTTACGTTAAAGAGCCAACACTTTTTCGCCGCGGCTCAATCCCGTGACCCCAGTTCGAACCACCTCCAGCACCACAGACTCGCTCAGCGCGTTAATAAAGGCGTCCAATTTTTCGGTGGTGCCGGACAACTGGATCGCGTAGGTGCTTGCCGTCACATCAATAATTTGACCTCGGAAAATATCCGCAACCCGTTTAACTTCGGCTCGCTGAGCACCCGAGGCCTTCACCTTGAGCAACATTAACTCGCGCTCAACGTGTTCACCATCGGTCAAGTCGGCCAACTTTACAACTTCGATCAATTTATTGAGCTGTTTGGTGATCTGCTCGACCTCGACATCACTGGCACTCGTGGTCAACGTCAGCCGCGATAAGCTCACGTCGTCCGTCGGCGCAACCGTCAGCGACTCAATATTATAGTTCCGCTGCGCAAACAGTCCGATCACACGCGACAAAGCCCCAGCTTCATTTTCCAGGAGAATTGAGATAATCCTTCTCATCAGGTTCGAATCCCTTTTTTAAGCCACATATCACGCATTGACCCATTGGGCGCCACATGCATTGGATACACATGCTCATTGGGATCGACCTCAATATCGACAAAGACAAGCTGATCCTTTAGCGCAAATGCGGCTTCCAGCCCCGGCAACAACTCCTCGGGCTTGGTAATTTTAATCCCAACGTGGCCGTAGGCCTCGGCCAACGCCTTAAAGTCGGGTAAGGAATCCATATAACTATGGGAGTGCCGACCTTCATACTGCATATCCTGCCACTGCCGAACCATTCCGAGCGCGCCATTATTCAAGTTGATAATTTTAACGGGCAGCTCATACTGCCGGCAGGTCGACAGTTCCTGTATGTTCATTTGGATACTACCTTCGCCCGTAATGCAGACCACCTGGGCGTCGGGAAAAGCGACTTGCACCCCCATCGCGGCGGGCAAACCAAACCCCATGGTACCGAGTCCGCCTGAGTTGATCCACTGCCGCGGCCAATCAAAGGGGTAATACAAGGCCGCAAACATCTGGTGCTGCCCAACGTCCGAGCTGACATAGGCGCCACCGCCAGTCGCTTGATAAACCGCTTGCACCGCCTGCTGGGGTTTAATCACGCTCGTGTTGGATTCATAAGCCAGGCATTCCTGCCCACGCCAACCCTCAATTTGCGCCCACCAGTCCGCTAAATGCTTTGCGTTGTGCTCGCCCTGCGCTTTCGTCTCGAGATCAATTAACCCGAGCATTTCCGTAAGAACCGAGATCACAGGCCCGACAATTGGCACGTCGACCGCTACATTTTTACTGATCGAGGTTGGGTCCACATCAATATGGACAATTTTGGCATACGGACAGAACTTTGAAATCGTGTTGGTGACCCGATCATCAAAGCGTGCGCCCACGGCTAGCAGGACATCGCAGTGGTGCATCGCATTGTTCGCCTCGACAGTGCCATGCATCCCGAGCATGCCGAGAAACTGCGGGTCGGTGGAGGGGAAAGCCCCCAGCCCCATTAAAGTACTGGTGATGGGATAACCGAGCCGCTTTACCAAAGCTGTGAGCAAGCCGGCACCTTCGCCTTGAATAACGCCACCACCGCTATAAATTACAGGCCGTTCGGCACCTAGCAGCATCGTCACGGCTTTCTTAATCTGACCGCTATGACCGCGAGTCACCGGGTTATAGGAGCGAATCGACACTTCGTCAGGATATTCAAAGGGATGAAGGTCCGCTGGATTCGTGATGTCCTTGGGAATATCGACCACAACCGGCCCTGGCCTACCGCTATTCGCCAAATAAAACGCTTTTTTGATCGTTGCCGGAATATCGACCGCACGCTTAACTAAAAAACTGTGTTTAACGATCGGTCTCGATATGCCCACCATGTCGGTTTCTTGGAAGGAATCTGTGCCGATCAAGTGAGACTGCACTTGGCCTGAGATCACCACCATCGGGATCGAATCCATATAGGCCGTGGCAATACCCGTAATCGCGTTGGTCGCGCCCGGTCCAGACGTCACCAAAACCACGCCGGGTCGCCCCGTTGCACGAGCATAGCCGTCCGCCATATGCGTCGCGGCTTGCTCGTGACGCACCAAGAAGTGTTTGATCACTTCCTGACGAAATAAGGCATCATAAATGTGCAGCACTGCGCCGCCCGGATACCCAAACACATACTCGACGCCTTCGGCTTGAAGGGATCGAACGAGCATGTCACCACCAGAGAGCTGCTCTAACTCTGATTGCGACGCTGTTTTGAGATCATTTTTCACAGATACCACCTTGCTCTTGCCAGTTTGGCTTTGGGGTCCGGCATTTTTTACTATACCATCCTATGAGTCAACGATCCGCCGGATTTTGCAACCAGCCTATGAATCACCATCCAGATCATGAATACCGCTTATCTGCCGGACGCTTCTGTTTATGCGTTGGCCTCATACTGCTGGTTGCATGGCCCGCGCTTAGCAAGGCCGCTGAACGACAAAGTATTTATACCTGGCAGGACGCGGAGGGCAGGACCCATTTTGCGGACCGCCCCGTGACGTCATTCGATGTCGAAGACCTGAATCCAAGAAAACCATTTGGCTATATTGCGCCCGACGCCTCCGAAAAGACGCCAGCAACAACCCCTTTAGCAAATGCCGAAGACTCAGGAAGGCCAGCCCCTGCCACTGCAAAGCCGGCAGCCTTGCCACGCGTTGCCCAAGAGACCGTCCCTGACTATGCGCGAAACTGCAAGGGCGCTAAGAATCGACTGGATGAACTCGGACGCTTTCAAAGACTCAAAGTTAAAAATGCGGAAGGCAAAATGGTGTTTATGACCCAGATGCAAAAGCAAGTCCTGATCGATGAAGCGCGCGCCGCGGTTAAAGATAACTGCAATCGACGTTAACCCCGCGTTCGCCACAACAAACTTGCAAATCGGCCCGTGACACCCTCCTTGCGATAGGAATAAAAGGTATCCACCTCGCAGACTGTGCAGCGCTCGGACTGCACCACTTGCGTTACCCCCGCTCGGTGCAAACATCGATGCGCCGCTTGGGGTAAATCAAGGCAATCTTGCTGACCGGGCCTGTCCAGCAACAACCCTGGCTCTGGAAACAGCGCTTTAAATTCTGGCCCCACCTCAAAGTGACAGGGACCAATACCCGGGCCAATCCAAGCACACACGGGCGCGCCCTGAAAGCCGGCAACCGCCGCCTCGATAACACCCGCCAAAAGACCCCGCCAACCCGCATGCACCGCCGCAATGCGCGAGCCATCATAACTTGAGAGCAGTATGGGCAAGCAATCCGCCGTTAGGATCGCCAGCACTGTATTGGACGCTGCGGTTATCGCACCATCTGCCTCGGCATCGAGGCGCTCGCATAAGGGCGTTTGATCCACTTCCAATATCTGCGCGCCATGGACTTGATTCAACCACAGCGGATCACCCGGCAAATCAAACTGATGCGTAAGGCGCTCACGGTTCCGCATCACAACTTCCGAGTCATCGCCAACATGGGTTGCTAAATTCAGTCCTTGATAGACGCCCTGACTACTGCCTGCCTGACGTGTGGTACAGACCGCTCGCACCCCTTGATCCGGTAACCCGAATACGCTGTGAAAATCAGCCAGCGCATTAATCATTGGATGCTCGAGCCCAGGCTAAAAGTGCCTGAAAATCATCCGGCGCGTCCGCATTGACCTCGACAATATCCCCAGACACTGGGTGCGCCAATTCCAGATGCCGCGCGTGTAGGGCTTGACGGCCGAACTCAGGCACGCCTTCTAGGCGCGGACCCCGGCGCTGACGGTACACCGGATCCCCGACTAAGGGATGGCCCAGATGCTCCATATGCACCCTGATTTGATGCGTTCTGCCAGTGACCAAAGAAAACCGCATGTGCGCCAACCCACCGTAGCGTGCCAAACACCAGAAATGTGTTTCAGACGCCCGCCCCAAGGGCCGAACCGCCATCTTGGTTCGATGGGTCGGATGTCGGCCAATTGGGGCATCAACAATGCCAAAAGGCGCCGGATGCCCGTACACAATCGCCTCATATTCCCGCTTGATCCCCCGATCGGCCAATTGCCGAGTCAGCGCGGTCATCGCGGTCAACGATTTAGCCACCATCAGCAAGCCAGACGTTTCTTTATCCAACCGATGGATAATGCCGGCTCTGGGCAGACCCATGGTCTCGGGTGCATAGTGCATTAGCGCATTCATTAGGGTTCCCGTTGGGTTACCCGCGCCTGGATGCACCACCAGCCCGGCCGGCTTGTTCACCACCAAGAAATCTGGATCCTCAAACCGCACATCAAGGGGAATCGATTCCGGGCCAGACGCGATCTGTGTTTGCTGCGCATTAATTTCAATCAGGGCGCCCGGCGCGACGCGCGCGGCGGCCTTACCCGCTTGGCCATCAACCCGCAATTCACCGGATTTGATCCAGGCCTGAAGTTTCGCNCGGGAATACTCAGGAAACAGTTGTGCGGCGGCCTGATCCAGGCGCAATCGGCCCGACGAGGCTGGCAATCTTTCGCGACGANTCAGGGTTTCGAACATGGGCGGCAGATCAACTATGCTTGGGAGAACGCAGAGGCTATGGTTAAATACCCTTCTTTTCAAGCATTCACACATCCGGAGCCTTCATTGAACCTAAGTCCTCATGCAGTGCACCTCATTTTAATCAGCCTCATGGCCGCGTTACTGACGGGTTGTGCGAAAGATACGGATGATTCAGAAGAGGCCTCCGAGCTTGCGCTCTACGAGTCGGCGCAAAGCGGGATGGCGGCGGGCAATTATAAAGACGCCGTGGCAAGACTGCAGGCCCTTGAAGCAAGATTCCCATTTGGTCGGTATGCAGAGCAAGCCCAGCTTGAGATCATTTATGCCTACTATCAAAGCAGTCAGGCAGAAGCGGCCCGGGCGGCTGCAGACCGGTTTATCCGGCTGCACACCAATCACCCTAACGTTGATTATGCCTATTATTTGCGAGGCCTTGCCTCATTTGAAGAAGATGAAAACTTCCTAACCAAGCTGTTCCCGCTGGATCCCTCGAAACGAGACCCCGGCGCCGCGCGAGAATCTTTTGAGGACTTTTCGCTACTCCTGCGCGCTTCCCCACCAGCGAGTACGCGCCGGACGCGCAACAAAGAATGCGCTATTTGAAAAACCTCCTTGCCGAAGCGGAACTGCATGCCGCGCGCTATTATATTTACCGGGGCGCTTATATGGCGGCGGCGAACCGAGGCCGGTATGTCCTTGAGAATTTTCAAGGCACCATTGCGGTGCCGGACGCACTCGCCATCATGGTGGAATCCTACCGATTGCTGGAGCAGCAAACCTTGGCCGAGAACGCGTTATTGGTGCTGCGCAATAACTACCCCGATCACTCAAGCCTGGATGTTAATGGCAACTTCAATCCCAGTCGGTCCGTCCGCAAAACCGAGAAGTCTTGGCTGAATGTGCTGTCGCTGGGCCTCTTCGGCTAANNATTAGCCAGCCCAATCCCCCGTAAAGACCGAGCCTAAAGCGCCCCTATGGGCGACTTCAGACATCACTGACATAACCCTGCGAGATCACCCAACCGAAAGGGGCAAGGGTTTCGCTACCCTTCAAAAATGCCTTACTGCAACCGCAACCGGCTTCTGCCCGCTCTGGATAGAGGCGCACCCACTCAATTATGCTATCTCGAAGTTCCACTCGCCCCTTTCTTGGGCATCACGCTCAACTCAGGCGCGTCGCAGCCGAGCATTAGGCTTTACCCTGGTTGAGCTCTGCGTGACCTTGCTGATCCTGAGCCTGCTTCTAGGAGCCGCCTACCCGAGCCTGCAATCGGTTATCGCACAAACCCAAGCTACAACCCTTGCAAATGATCTCGTCAGCCTATTGCACTACGCCCGGCTTCAAGCCTTACACCATCAACGGGCCGTGACGGTTTGCCACTTGGTCGATGGCCAGTGTCAAAGGCCTTGGCAGACAAGCCTCACTGTCTTTGAGGATCGGGCACCGCTCGGCAGCCTAGAAAACGCGGATCAAGCATTGCTCACAATTATCCTGCCTGATGACGCAAAAATTCTCTGGCGATCCTTTCGTCGCAAGGCCTACTTACGCTTTACACCGCTTGGGGGGACCGACAATCAAAACGGCAGTTTTATCACCTGCACCCGGCCCGGGGCCATTAAGACTGCGCGAAAAATTGTCATCAATCGACAGGGGCGTTTTCGAGTCGCACAGTTTGACCCGGAAGTCCTAGCCACTCGACTCGGGGAGAAAGGGTGCTAATTGGCACCCACACGCAGCAGCCTCGCTGCACTCATCAGCACCGAGCTAAAAGCATCAGTCATTACTGAGCCGGCGCCAGGACAATCGCCCAGTGTTGACGGTCGACGCTGTATTCGTTTTTACAATCGACAATGACCGATCAGTCAACTGCGTAACTCGGTTTTCACCAACAAATGCCGAATCCGTGGGTGCCGAATCTTCAAATATGGTGCCCGCAACAGTAAAGTTATCAATACGATCACTCGAGTCGAAAGCGCCATCGTTGTTGATATCAAAAACACCCGAGTCAATGCAATCGTCGCCGCCAGTCTTGGGGCAGAATGCCAAACCGAAACCGCCAGCCGACGCAGAGCAAGCATTACTGACTGTGGGAATAACTGAATTGACAAAGCCCAGTTCACCGCGAATCTGAAAATTTCTTACTGCTCTTTCGCCTGGGGAGGCCGGTATGGTGCCCGTGCTGTCCTGAGCCACATTTAAGTCATTGAACCACCCAAGCACAACATCGACGTCTTGGCTCTGTGGGCAAGTCGAGGAGCTCTCCTCAGAAGCATCAAACGCAGCACCCAAATTGACAGGGCAGTCGGAAAGGCGACGTCCACAGCTCGACGCATCGCTCTCACAAATGTTGGTATAACTTTGTTGGATTAATTTCGATTTGGTCACAACGTCGCTGCCCAATCGGTCCCAAATCCCATAGATACTCTGGATATCGGTATCCGATCGGTCGCCATTGACGATATAGCGACCCGTTCCAACGATAACGATGTAACCGGCGCCTGTGGGTGAAGCAACCAATACGGGTTTATTCAAGATGGGTTGCGAGGTGGTTGTCCCGCCGGTGCTGGTATAGGAAGCTTCAAAAATTTTTGCACTGACCCAATTCTTGTAAACATCAACCCCTTTTTTGCAACCGCCATCTCCTCCGGTGTAGGCAAGAACGCTATTCATATTGGCCGGTTTCACTGCTGCGCCCGTGTCATAGTCGTCATAAGACGCTAAATCTGCTCGGCAAAGATCAAATCGAAACAGATTGCCCTGCATATCACCCGCATAAACATAGTCCGCGGTGCCATCTTGGTCTGCATCGATAGCCCTCGGCGAACCCAACCCATTAGGGTAAATACTACCGCCATCCAAAAAAGCACCTTCTCCTGTATCAATCTTAATGAAATCATACTGACCCGCATCGCAGGTTCCTCGCAAACCCGAGGAACCATCGGTCGAGTTGTCATAGATTGACTCAGGGTGACACCAGGTGCCGTCCGTGCCCCTGTCGACGAACAGCGCAAACAACTTGGCGACGCCTGAAGTGCCATTCGTGCCATTACTCAACAGAGCCATCCATTCCAAGCTCTCATCCGAGCTGGAGGTGACCACATTGCTCAGCGCCAAGATCGGTTCATCGATTGTCAGTCCAAGATCTTTGATTGGGTTGCCGGCCCCATCCAAACGTTGAGCGCCGCTTGAAAGCAGTGGACTTCCCGTGTCATCCAAGGGATAGGTGTCATCACCATTGGTAAATTCCCATAGCATCTGCTGATTTGCGTTGGCCTCCGTAATGGCCGGATCAGTAATGTCCAATGCAAATAACCCTTTGCCCCCAGCACCAAAAGCACCGACTAAAACCGTGACCCAACTCTTGGTCGAATCCCCTTTTGCAAACATAAAAAGATCATCGACGACCGGCGTGGCATCCAAAATGTATTGGTGGGAATACCCCGTCGAAAGCAGCTCAGCGAGTCTTACGTTATCGCCGTTAACCAATGTCGCATTGGGCACAAACGCAAATTTCTCGTTCCCTGTCTCTGGATCAATGCTATGCAGCATCCCGTCGTTTGCCGAGACATAAAGACGGTCGGCACGTGATGCTTGAGCATTCTGAAATGCTGCATAGCTGTTAGACCCGGAGGGATAGGCACTGCCGCCACGAAACAGCTGCTCCGGGGGTCCCACAAACACAGGAGATGAGTTAATAATATCCCCCAGCCGACCATTGAGCTCTGGCCGCGACCGGTAGTCTCCAGCAGGGGCCTCATTGACCGAACTTCCGCGCAGGTAGTCGATTTTAAGGGCGACCTCGGCATCAGAGCTCGCATCGACCCAACCCAAGGATTGCTTTTGTGCTGTAGTTAAGCTGCCGAGTTGAAATGCCTGGCCGCGGTTATTACCGGGATCAAACGTTACGATTTGCCGCCCAGTGCCGCCGGTGTCTAGCTGAACATCCAGTTGCGCTGCAGTGCTCCATAGCTGCGCTCCGACCGTCAGATCTGCATTGAGGGTGGAGGCAATCACATCACCCGTATTTTCAAGCAGGTTGTAAAAAGATCGAAAGAGCACCACCCCATTGGATATCTCCTGGGAATTAAAACTCACGGCACTGCCAGCTCCCAAGCCTGCGCTAAATTCATTGAAGGCCGCTTCAAGGGCTGCCGTTAACGCCGCAGGATTCTGCGCATCAAGATAGGCGCCTCGGCCGTTCGTTGCCGCATGGTGCAGATCTTTGATCAGAAAATCAGCGAGCTCTTGATCCGTTGAAGCGGCGGAACCCCAATCATAGGAACCGGTGGAATAACTGGTGGGTGGATTGACCAAGCCGCTATCAATCCCGAAGGCAACCGCAAAAGTTTTAACATGCTGATGCATCACGTCGCCGGAGAAACTACCGCTCGGCGCGAGATCAAGATCTCGCTGCAAAGGAACAACGTCGTTAACCATGTCTACGCTGGGAAATAGATCGCGCTCGTAGTAATGCATTGCGATGTCCGCGAGGGTCGTATCTCCTAGCTGAGAGGGCTTCGTACCCGCAAAAATCTTACCGTCAAAATCGGTATCGTCATTGGCATCGGCATCCCCGGGGG
>JGI20154J14316_10003296_pt1 | contig 13041 bp, 12 predicted proteins | sample COG_04_FD_14316 | JGI IMG/M metagenome (IMG submission 14316) | reverse complement strand
CTTCTGCTCCGCTGCCACAACCGTGGCACTGACCCGCTCTACAACCAATTACACCTTCAGTGCGAGGCACGTGCCCCGTTGTTCGCCCAGCAAACTGAAAGAGCCGCACTGCTGCATCTCGTAGACGAGCTGCAAGGCAATTTCAAATAACCATGCAACCCATGCCTGGCACGCGTTTGACCTTAATTCGCCCCGACGTGCACATTGAATTGAGAAATTAGCTGGCGGATGATGAAAGGTGCTCAGATATAAAAAAAGCTGGAAGTGTTTCCCCGATAAAAAAGCCCCTGACCATTTCTGATCAGGGGCTTTTTCATGCTTTCTTGGCGGAGCGAGAGGGATTCGAACCCTCGATGAGGCTCTACACCCCATACTCCCTTAGCAGGGGAGCACCTTCGGCCACTCGGTCATCGCTCCGGAAACGTGATTATGCCACGACTTTAGAGCTTATCTGAGCCAACAGCGAGGTCTAAGTCAAAGGCGCGGTGCAGCGCACGAACAGCCAGCTCCATGTACTTCTCATCAATGACAACGGAAATCTTGATCTCCGATGTGGAGATCATTTGGATGTTGATGCCCTCTTCGCTCAAACAGCGAAACATCTTGCTAGCAACGCCTGCGTGGCTGCGCATGCCAATGCCGACGACACTGACCTTGCAGATTTTGGCATCGCCGGTTACTTCAGAGGCGCCCAACTCCCCAGCTACCTTTTCCTTCAGGAGGTCGATGGTTTTAGCGTAGTCATTGCGGTGCACCGTAAAGCTGAAGTCGGTCATGCCCTCTTTGCTTAGGTTTTGAATAATCATGTCCACATCAATATTGGCATCAGCCACACTGCCCAAAATGCGGAACGCGATTCCGGGGGTATCGGACACCCCCAGCAGCGACACTTTGGCCTCGTCACGGTTAAATGCAATACCTGATACAGCGGCTTGTTCCATGTTTTCGTCATCCTCAAAAGTGATCAAAGTGCCTGATTGGGCTTCTTCATTGATATCGATGTCCCAAGGGGTAAAGCTGGACAGCACCCGCATCGGCACGCGGTATTTGCCAGCAAATTCCACGGAGCGAATTTGCAAGACTTTGCTACCCAAGCTAGCCATTTCCAGCATTTCCTCAAAGCTAATGCGGGTGAGTCGCCGTGCGTCTTGGACGACGCGTGGGTCGGTGGTGTACACGCCGTCCACGTCGGTGTAGATCAAACACTCGTCTGCCTTCATGGCCGCGGCAACCGCCACGGCAGAGGTGTCCGAGCCGCCGCGCCCCAACGTGGTGATGTTTTGGTTCTCATCAATCCCCTGAAAACCCGTAATGATGACGACCTTGCCCTTGGCCAGCTCTGAGCGGACCCGTGCATCGTCAATGGACTCTATGCGCGCCTTGGTGTGCGCGCTGTTTGTCTTAATGGGTACTTGCCAGCCCGAAAAACCAATGGCTTCAACACCCTCGGCTTGCAAGGCAATTGACAACAAGCCGACCGATACCTGCTCGCCCGTGGCGGCGATCATGTCGAGTTCACGGTCATAGGCAGGGGTCGCCTTCGCGGGTGCGAGCTCTTTGGCTAAGCCAAGTAGCCGGTTGGTTTCACCGCTCATAGCGGATGGAACAACCACCATTTGGTGACCGGCGCGGTGCCACTTGGCCACCCTTTTGGCCACATTTTGTATGCGCTCGGTTGAGCCCATTGAGGTGCCGCCGTACTTATGAACAATTAAAGCCATATTAAAAAACGTCAGTGGTTGGATGAGGCCGTGATGCGCTTCTTCCCTTGGGTTAGCGCATTTTCCTAGGGCAAACCCAGAATTATAGGGGGGATACCCTGGCCAGCACGCCGCGCATTATGCGCCGGGTGCTTTGGCGACGAAGCTGAGATGCGCGCCCTCGCGCACCACGTGACCGCTACCGACTTTTAGGTGTATGCGGTGACCACGCGTGGTGCAGGCCGATACCTGAGACATCAGCGCCGACAACTGGGCGCTGCTGGGGGTGGCATCGGGTGTTTGTGCAAGCCACCAACGCAGCACATTGCTCTGGCGCTCGGCGGGCAGGGTCTGCAACGGCTTGATCTGCGGCGGTATGCCCGTGTGCTGGGCGTCTAACGCGGCTAAGTCGTTGAGCAGACGCTGGGCTTGGGCAATGTGCTGCGCGGAGCGCGCCGCCGCCGCCGCCATCTGGGGCAAGGCCGCCGCTAGCGCCGGGCTTACTTGGTGGCGTATTCGGTTGCGGGTGAACTGTTGGTCATCGTTGGAGGGGTCATGTATGTAGCCTACGCCCTCATCATCTAGCCACTGGCGCAAGTCGGCATCGTTGACGTGCAGGATGGGGCGCACAAACTGGACCCCATGGCGCTTAAATGTGGGCGCCATGCCAGACAAACCAGGCAAGCCCGCACCACGGCTCAGGGCGATTAGGACCGTTTCTAGTTGGTCTTGCGCGTGCTGCGCCAACAAAATGGTGGCAATGCCCTGCTCCTGGGCGGCTTGTGCCAAGGCGCGGTAACGCGCCACACGCGCTTGGGCCTCTAGGCTTTGGCGTGGACCCCGCTCGACGTTGATCCTTACGACGTGCAGCGGGATACCGCGTTGCGCACACATTTGCTGGCACTGTTGCTCAAAGGCGGTGGCGGCAGATTGGATTTGGTGGTTCACGTGTATGGCACGTACCCGTCCGGGGTAGGCGCCCTGCGCGGCCAAAAGCAAGGCGGTAGAGTCCGCGCCACCACTCAATGCCACCGCGACTTCACCGGTTAAGGCAGGAAGGTCGTGACAGGGATTTGGGCTGTGGTGGACCGACAGCGAATTAGGCGTTGGTGTCGTTGAAGCGGCCATAACTTTGGAGGCGCTCATACCGGCGATCTAACAGTTCAGATGGCTTGAGGTCGCTCACCTGGCGCAAGGCGTCGGTTAAGGCGCGCTTGAGCGCTATCGCCATTTGCTCAGGGTCACGGTGTGCGCCACCTAGGGGTTCGGCGACGATTTTGTCTATGAGTCCCAAGGTTTTGAGTCGCGGCGCGATGATGGCTAACGCCTCGGCGGCCACTTCGGCTTTATCGCTGGTTTTCCATAAGATGGAGGCACAGCCCTCTGGGCTGATGACCGAGTAGACCGCGTGTTGCAACATCAAGACTTGGTCGGCTACCGAAATAGCCAAGGCACCACCCGAGCCCCCTTCGCCAATGATGGTGGTCAAGATGGGCACTTCCAGCTGCGCCATCTCAAAGATGTTTCGACCAATCGCCTCGCTTTGCCCGCGCTCCTCCGCGTCGATACCGGGGTAGGCGCCTGGCGTGTCGACAAAGGTGAATACGGGGATTTTGAATTTTTCAGCCAGCTTCATGAGGCGCAGCGCCTTGCGGTAGCCCTCTGGCTTGGTCATGCCAAAGTTGCGCAAAGAGCGCTCTTTGGTGTCACGCCCTTTTTGCTGTCCAAGCACGATACAAGCTTGGCCATTAAACCGTGCCATGCCACCCACAATGCTCAAGTCGTCCGCAAAGTGGCGGTCTCCATGTAGCTCCTCAAAGTGGGTGAACATCAGGTTGATGTAGTCCAAGGTGTAGGGACGCTCAGGGTGACGCGCAATTTTGGTGGTCTGCCAAGGCGTGACCTTGGCATAGATGTCTTTGGTGAGCTGCTCACTCTTTTTTGAGATCTGCGCAATTTCTTGCGACAGGTCAACAGCGGAGTCAGACTGCACAAAGCGCAGCTCTTCGACCTTGTTCTCCAACTCCGCGATGGGTTGCTCGAAATCTAAAAAATGTTTTTTTGCCATGCAAAACCTGCAGTTAATGTGTGCGTTGGTATCCGCAAGGGTACTGTGTTGCTAGCCAACAAGCTGCATCAGTACGCAACGGGATCAGGATCCAACGAGCGCCAAATATACCAAGTTGCCACGCTGCGATACGGCTCCCACGCGCGGGCCAGGTCCCGAACCTCACTTCTGCTCACAGGTTCGTCCGAAAAATAAAGTTTGCTAATGCCGTTGAGCAAGCCCACATCATCCAAGGGCAAGACGTCGGGGCGGCGCAAGTAAAACATGAGAAACATCTCCGCCGTCCAGCGGCCAATGCCCCGAATGGCTATGAGCTCCGCAATGATGGCCTCATCTTCCATGGCATCCCATTGCTTAACGCTGACTTTGCCGGTTTGGAAGTAATCGGCCAAATCTTTGATGTACTCCACCTTGCGCCCGCTCAGGCCCGCGGCGCGCATATCTTCGACCGTGAGCTTGCTGACAGCCCGTGGGTTAACGGTCTTCATGAGCGCGCTAAAACGGTCCCAAACCGACTGTGCCGCTTTGACTGAGATTTGCTGTCCCACCACGCTACGCGCCAACGTGACGAAGGGTTCCCCCCGGGTTTCAATGGAGGCGCCGATAAACTTCGGAACCAAGCGCCGCATGACGCGGTCTTTTTTCATGAGGTGGTCGCAAGCGGCGGTCCAATAGTCTGGGGCCGCCGTGTCCGCAGATGCGGTTGCCTTTGAGGACGCTGAGGCGTCTGTTTGGCTCATGCCCGTTCCCACGTTGTGCCCGCCGCACTGTCTTTTAAAACAATGCCGAGCGCCAGTAAATCTTGCCGTATCTGATCGGCAAGGGCAAAGTTCTTGGCCGCCTTGGCCTCGGCACGCTGCGCGATGAGCGCATCCACATCGACGCCACTGTCGCCGCTGTCGGTGTCGCCGTGACTATCGCCCCCTTGCAAAAAGGACTGGGGGACGGATTGCAGTAACCCTAAAACCCCACCNAATTGACGCAGGAGGTTGGCATGTGCCAGGTCACCAGTTTTATTCACATGGGCGGCTAAGTCAAATAAAACGGCAACCGCCCCTGGCGTACCAAAGTCTTCGTCCATCGCCGCCTTGAAGGCGCGGGTGAAATCGTTGGCATCCCACGCAATCGGCTGAGACCCGCCGGTGTCCAGACCATCCACGCTGGCGAGTGCGGTGTACAGACGCTTTAGCGCCCCCTTGGCATCACGCAAGTGGGCGTCGCTGTAATTGAGCGGGCTGCGGTAATGCGCCCGAATGATGAAGAAACGGACCGTCTCCGCGTCAAAGGCCTTTAAGACCTCGCGGATGGTGAAGAAGTTACCGAGACTTTTGGACATTTTCTCGTTGTCCGTACGCACAAAGCCGTTGTGCATCCAAACCTGCGCCATGGGTTTTCCCGTGACCCCTTCGGTTTGCGCAATTTCGTTTTCATGGTGCGGGAACTGCAGGTCCGCGCCACCACCATGGATATCAAATTGCTCTCCGAGCAAGGCACAGCTCATTGCGGAGCACTCAATATGCCATCCCGGACGACCCAAGCCAAAGGGGCTCTCCCATTTCGCCTCGTCAGGCTCTTGGGCCTTGGCTGACTTCCAAAGTACGAAGTCCAGGGGGTCGGCTTTGCCGCCTGCGACAGCTACCCGCTCGCCGGCGCGCAACTCGTCCAAAGACTTGCCGCTGAGCGCACCGTACTTTGGAAACTCCCGCACGGCGTAATTCACATCTCCGTTATCGCTCTGATAAGCCAGCCCTTTTGCTTGCAGCGCACCAATCATGTCGAGCATGTGGGGGACGTAGTCCATGGCGCGCGGCTCCGATGTCGGGCGCTCGATACCGAGCGCATCGGCGTCAGCGTGCATTTCGGCGATCATTCTGTCGGTAAGAGCGCGAATGGACTCGCCATTCTGAATCGCGCGCGCAATAATCTTGTCGTCAATATCAGTAATATTGCGTACATAGTTGACTTCCAAACCACTCGCACGCAACCAACGCTGCACCACGTCAAAAGCGACCATGACCCGTGCATGCCCCAAGTGACAAAGGTCATACACGGTCATCCCGCAGACGTACAGGCTGGCCTTTCCTGCGTCCAACGGCTTAAACGGGACAAGATCGCGCACACGCGTGCTGTAGATGGACAGGGACATAGGGATCGTAGAAAAGTCGCGGAAAAGCGGACAATTTTACCCGGGTAATACGCAGAACAACACCCCGGCGACGGGATGCCCATCGCTAGCTACAATATTAGTCCGCGGGAGCCTCTTGTGCGTCGCCGCATTTACCTGAGTTTTTACAATACAAAGTATCAATATGCCTAAATCGTTTACCAGGCGCTTCGCGTCACCACAATTTTTATCTGCGGTCGCCCTGACCGCAGCCCTTACCTGCCTAACAACGCCAGCGTTCGCCTCGGAAGATGCGTACGCCCAAATTAAACAGGCGCTTACGACGGGCCAGACGCAAGAAGCATTGCGCTTAGTAAAAGAAGGTCAGGACAAGTACCCCAGGGATGTACAACTCATGTTCTTCGAGGGTGTCATTAACGCCCAATTGGGTGAAGAGCGCGCAGCGACCGCCATCTTTGAGCGCATGGCCAAGGACTACCCTGAGCTGCCAGAACCCCATAACAACCTCGGCGTTCTCTATGCAGCCCGCGGAGATCTCGTAAAAGCGAAGACGGCATTTGAACGCGCCATCTTTACCAACCCCTCTTACGCAACGGCGCACCAAAACGTAGCGGACGTCTACGCTGCGCTGGCCCGCAAGAACTACGGCCAAGCACTTCAAGTCGATGGTGCAGCGCAATCTGCGCCGACACAAATGACCTTGTTGGGTAGCCTCGGAAGCAAACTCGTTGGCAGAACCGGCAACGCACCAGTGGTGGTGCTGAAAACACCTGACACCCAAGTGGCTGCCGCCGAACCGGTGAAACAAGCGACACCACCAGCGGCCAGCAGCGCGGCGGTGACCCCCGCTCCCGCGCCGATCGTTGCCCCAGCAACCATCGCTGCATCAGCCCCTGCAGTGGTCGCCGTAGACACCAGCGCAATCGATGAGGTCGAGAGTGCCTTGGCCAACTGGGCAAAAGCCTGGTCTGACCGCGACACCAAAGCCTATCTAAACGCCTACGCCACGACCTTTAAAGCCAGCAACGGCAAGTCTCGTACAGCGTGGGAGGCAGAGCGGATCAGCCGCATCGAGCCGCGTAAACGCATCAGTGTCAAACTGTCCAATGTGCGCGTCACCGTGCAGGGTGATACGGCGTCTGCACGCATGAGCCAGCGCTACGAATCTGACAGCTTTAACGGCACCAGCCCAAAGCGCATGAATTTTGTGAAAGAAAACAACCAGTGGCGTATCACTCGCGAAACGGTTGAATAAACAAGGTAGCTCGCGTGACACTTCTTCAAGGGCCTAGAATGGCCGCGGCCGCAGCTCAAGACGGGGCGCCACGTGCGCCTCTTCGTACCAAACACTTGTTACGATTTGCTTGGGCATGCGCGGCGCTCGGACTGATCGCGGTGGCGGTCTGGCTGGGCACGCACAACGATGACGGCCGCATGGGGGCCACCTTACCCATCAAAGAAGGTGTCGTGCAGACCCTGCCCGTTAAGTGGCAACTGGCTATTGACGGCGTCACCGTGCAACCGGCCGCCACGGGCAATGCAAAACAACTAAGGGCGTCCGGCCCTATCAAGCAAGCATCAACGGCGAAGAAAGTGCCGGCCACTGGCGACTCCGTTGGCAGTGCAGAGAGCCGCCTATTTGCGGTGTATGAACACATGCGCCTCGGTGAGCGCGCACGTGCGCTGGCGCTAGCCGAGTCCCTAAGCAACGATTACCCCAACTTTCAGCTAGGCCAACTGCTTTACGCAGACTTATTAGCGGTGAGTTCCAACAAGCCCATTAACTTAAGCACGCTGTCACCCAAAACCGGTACGGTGTCGACCAACCTCAAGGTCTTGTTAGAAGAGTCACGGTTGCGCTTGCAAGCCATCACCGAGGTGCCCGCACCCGGCCTGCTACCCGCAAACTTGCTACGCCTCCCCAAGACCACCCAGAACGTGATCGCAGTGGACACCTCACGCTCCCGTCTCTACTGGTTTGTCAACCGCGCGAAGCCGGGCGAGGCCGTGGATTTGGTTCTCGAAAAAGACCTGTACATTACCGTCGGTAAAAACGGTGTGCTCAAGCGAGTTGAGGGTGATGGACGTACGCCACTCGGCGTGTACTTCGTTTCGAGCAAACTCCCCGGTGAAGACCTCCCAGACCTTTACGGACGGGGTGCCCTACCAATCAACTACCCCAACGCCTTGGATATCCTTCGTGGAAAAACGGGCAGTGGCATTTGGCTACACGGCACGCCTGCAGCCCAATATGTGCGCGCGCCCCTGGCTTCGGATGGCTGTGTGGTGATGGCCAATCCGGACATCAGCACGCTCATGTCCCAAGTCGGTATCATCGGCACGCCCGTGGTGATCGCCCCGTCGATTGACTGGGTTGCAAGAGACAGCCTGACAGAGCCACGCAATCGTTTTCGGGCCGTGTTTGACCAATGGGTGGACCTGCGCGCAAACGGCGATTTAGGCGCGCTGCGCAGCACCTACAGCGACACGTTTTTTCGCAGAGGTAAAAACCTTGCCCACTGGTGGCCCACGCTTAAGAGCGAGGCCGTGGCGACTGTGAAAATATCCGACCTATCGATCATCCATTGGAAAGATGACGATGATGTGATGGTTGTTAACTACCTCGAGCAAATCACTCCGCGAGGCAAGCTAACCCGCAAGCGACAATACTGGCGCTTGGAGGCGGGCAATTGGAAAATCTTTTACGAAGGAAATGCGTGATGCCATCTAACTATTTGCGTGCGCCACAGGCCACAACCTTAGCCAACAAACGCACCAAGCGCGCGTTGTTGTCTTGGACTGCCGGACTGGTCATGGCGGTCATAGGCTGCACTTACACCCTACATGTCCGTCTTCAGATGGTTTGAGGCAGATGGGTTAATTTCTCCAAGGAAAGATTGGCTCATTGGTTTTAAAGTTTGAACGGTTTCAATTTGATGTTGTAGTCGTCTGCGTTGGATTGTTTGCTCTTTGATTGCTCTCTTCTCTTTGGCATTCCCCCTAAACCTTTAAACACTTGTCAGATTGTAGTTTGACGCTGCCGCTGGAAATCTCCATAAACTATAAAAAGTGTCTACAGGTTTTGGGGAATGCCACTCAAGCAGCGAGAGCAAACCCTTACCAATGCACTTATCAATCACTTGACGGAGGCAATTATGCGACTACTAGGTAAAACGGCTTTAATCACCGCGGCTGGGCAAGGAATTGGTCGTGCCTGCGCATTGGCCATGGCCGAGCAAGGGGCCACAGTGTGGGCAACTGATGTCAACCCGGATGTATTGGCAACGTTTAAGGGGGTGACCAATATCCAAACCGCCGTACTGGATGTGCTGGATAAAAAAGCCATTCATGACTTGGTGGCACAACTGCCGTCGCTTGATATTTTGTTCAATTGTGCAGGCTATGTGCACAACGGATCAATTGCGCAAGCAACAGACCAAGAGTGGGAGTTTGCCTTCAACCTCAACGCCAGAGCTCAGTTCTGGACCATACAGGCTGCACTGCCCAACATGCTGGCTCGTGGGGGCGGTAGCATTATCAATATGGCCAGCGTGTGCGGCGCCTCCAAAGGTTTGCCCAATAGATTTATTTACGGCGCGAGCAAGGCTGCTGTCGTGGGACTAACCAAAGCCGTGGCTGCCGACTATGTAGGGCAGGGCATCCGCTGCAATGCGATTGCACCGGGCACCGTAGATACGCCTTCGCTGGGTGAGCGCATCAACAGTTACGACGATCCCATCGCCGCGCGAAAGGCATTTATTGCGCGCCAACCCATGGGCAGATTGGCTCAAGCAGCGGAAATTGCACCCATCGTGATTTACTTGGCCAGCGACGAGTCAGTTTTTGCAACAGGTCAACTATTCACGGTAGATGGTGGAATGATGATTTAGAAATCAACTTGGTAGGGGTCGTTCACGGTTTGTGAATTCCATACACATGGCGGATTCAAAAGTGAAGTGCAACACCTGCAAGCACCGTAAGGTCAGCAGATGCAAACAATCACTCCCCGCCGTTATCGGCAACTACAGCCCGAAGAACATAAGCCGCCAAGCACTTTATGAACCGCCGCAATCCATAAGGGAAAACCCTTGCGAGTATTTTCTCAACGCTGGCCTATCCTTGACAAAACTAAAGTTGAGTAACTATCACTAAGTGGGTTTCCTACACGTCTCAGCTAGCATGTTGATACCAAAAATTGGAGAAGCGGCTTCGCGTGGTGGCCGTCGGTTTAGGTTGACTCTGCAGGCCGCTGCAATCGAGGTCGCTATCTACTGAACATGCCAGAAGTTAACGCAAAACAGGATGCCAGCTTGAGGTCGAGGGCAGGGACATTGTTATCAATGGTGCTGGTGTATCTGATAATAAATGCCGGTAATGCAGCCTCATTGCTTTGCGCCGTCAGTCTGCGTGGCAAGCACGCCTTTAGCGGCGCTTGAACGATGGGCTCAAGCTATGGTGCACGTGAGCAGGGACGATATTCGATCGACCGTGACACAAAGATTTTGAAGATGAAGATAAGTAATCAAAGGAGCATGTAAAGTGGCTGAAAATAATAAACAGGCGATCACGGTGGGTTTCATCGGTCTTGGGCGGATGGGGCGCGGAATGGCGTCTAATTTGTGCCGAAAGGGATTCAACCTCGTTGCTTACGATATCAATGCGGAGGCAGTTCAAGACTTGGTCAAGTTGGGTGCACGAGCCGCCGGTAGCATTGCTGAAGCATCCAAAGACGTCGATGTCATCATCACGATGCTGCCCAATTCAACCATCGTCCAGGAGGTCGTGAACGGACTGAATGGCATCCTTGCTCACGCGCGTGCTGGCTCTATCGTTATGGATATGAGCACAGTTGATCCCCTGGTTACAGATCAATTGGCAAATGCGGCGAGTAAGAAGGGCATGTCCTTTGTTGATGCGCCAGTGGGTCGCCTGGCGAGTCATGCGGATAGTGGCGAATCCCTGTTTATGGTGGGTGCCGCAGAATCCGATTTCGAGCACGTGAAGCCCTTGCTGGAAGCAATGGGAACCACTATCCATCACTGCGGTATGACCGGAACCGGCACGCGTACAAAACTTGTTAACAACTATTTGGCAGTCGTCTCCTGCCAGCTCAATTCTGAGGCCCTTACGTTGTCGCAACGTTTTGGCCTTTCTCTGGAGAAAACCCTGGACGTGATTTATGGCACCACGGCTACCAATGGACAACTCAAGATCGCATGGCCAGAGAAAGTATTGAAGGGTGACATCTCGCCCGGATTCACGATTGATCTCGCGCACAAAGATCTCACCCTCATTATGGAAGCCGCTAATAGCGTTAAAGCGCCTATGCCTTTGGGCGCAGCGGCTCGAGAGGCTTACAGCACCGCTCGGGCTAGGGGTTTTGGGCCGAATGATTTTTCCGCAATGTTGGACGCATGGTGTGAGGTCTCCGGAACTCAGAAAGCGCGCCTGAAAGGATAAGGTTCCGCCGTCCACAGCAAATTTACGCCGAGCGATTATGTGTTGAGTTGTCACTCAGCCAGCCATCGCTCCGCGTGTAAGGCTTTGGCAGCGAACTAACCGAGGTGAATATCAGCTTTAAGCGGGCGTTTGTATCGGTTTCCGCGGTGCGTTCATCTTTTTTTTAGGAATCAGAAAGGCGCCAGGCCGAGTTCGGCCCGGAATCGATTTTTGACGAAAACACCATCGCGCGGTGGCAGCGCACGGGGTGGCTCACCTGCGCTGATAAACACCTGAGCCAAGGCCGGACCAGAACGTGCCTTGACCCGGACAACCACATCGTCGACCTGCGACACGTCGGTTACCTCAAACGCATTGGCAATGCCGCACCCCTGCGCCACCTTGACTAGGCTGGTGCCCAGGCTCGTATGGCTACGCTGCATGCCCGTCTCACCGAAATGCCCATTGTCCAAAATAACGATGGTCAGATTCTTCGGCTGCTTGCCACCCACCGTCGCAAGGCTGCCAATGCCCATGAGGGATTCACCATCGCCGGTGATCACGACCACTTCTTTGTCCTTTTGTGCGAGGGCTATTCCAAGGCCCATGCTGATGGCGCCGCCCATGGCGCCCCACAGGTAAAAAGTCTTNTTGCGATCACCACTGGCGAATACGTCGTAGGAAGGAGAGCCCAGGCCAGTGACGATTAGCGCATCGGGCAATGCCCCGACCAGGCGGGATACGAAGTTCCGGCGCTCTATAGAGTGATTATTGGTGGGCATTATTTGCGCTCCCATTTTTTGCGGCCGATCAGGCTCTGTGACAGTAGCACCGCAACTTGCTCACCTGCGAGAAACACCGCATCGGCCGCGGCGCTCACGATTTCGCCGACCTCCTCCGGCTTGCTGACGCGCATCACCGTGATACCCATCAACTCCAGCGCCTGCTGCGTGGTTTTCCCCATCGGACCTTGCCAAGGATTGAATTCGGCGTATTCCCCTCGCATGGTAACCAAGGTAAGGAAGGGAAAGTTGCAACTGCGAAGCAGTGAGAACATGTTGACGCAATTGCCTACGCCGCTGCTTTGCATCAGCAAGGCTGCGCGTTGACCGCCGAGCCATGCGCCGCACACGAGTGCCACGCCCTCCTCTTCGGTCGTAAGGACAGTGGCTTCGATGTCAGGGTCGGCTATGGCCGCGGCGATTGAATATGCGTGACCTGCGTCCGGTACGTATGCGATCTGCTGCACAGCGGCAGCCTTCAACGCCTGGAAGGCTGCTTGCTGCCAATTAGCGGAAGTGGTTTGCATGGAACTCATGATGTGATGTTGAAATTCTGAATGAAAGAATCTTACTTTGTGATCGTTTAATTTTTCTAATAACATTTAACTATCAAATTCATGAACGACAAGCGTCCATTTTGTCGCAGGTGGGGGACAGCCGTCTCTGCTGTTGGCGTGGAGGGGATCGCCTGGGCCCATAGGGCTTTTGAGAACAAGCCAGCAGCCTACCGGCATTCCCCCAAACCTTTAAATACTTCTCAGAGTGTAGTTTGACGTTGGCGCTGGAAATATCCGCACACTTCGACTGCGGTCATCACCACGCGCGCCGATGGATAAATCTACACACATAGGCGCGATCGGGGTTCTTGCAATTGAGCAAGGGGGTCACTGGAAAAAGCTCGAGAGTTTTCTTGTGCCTGCTTCGAAA
>JGI20154J14316_10003290_pt1 | contig 13051 bp, 11 predicted proteins | sample COG_04_FD_14316 | JGI IMG/M metagenome (IMG submission 14316) | reverse complement strand
GCTAATCCTGATAGCTTCTCATCTTTGGTTAAGTTGATTAATGTCACACCTTGCGTTGCTCTTCCTAGCTCTCTAATTTCCGAAACACGGGTTCTTATTAAGACACCTCCCGTAGTAATTAACATAATTTCGTCAGAGTCACTGACTAATCTTGCTGCAACTACAATGCCATTTCGATCACTCACCTGAATAGCTTTTACGCCTTGTGTTCCCCTTCCTGACTTTCTAAAGTCAGATAATACTGTTCTCTTGCCATATCCATTTTCTGTTGCAACTAAAACAGATTCATCTTCCGAAGATGCGATTAGAAGTGATAGCGCTTGATTTTCATCTGGGATTTTCATACCCCTAACACCTCTTGCATTTCTTCCCATACTTCTTACGCTATTTTCATCAAACCATACTGCTTTACCGCCATTAGAGACAAGCACGACATCATTTTCACCATTTGTAATTTCAGCACCAATTAAATAATCTCCATTATCAAGTTTAATTGCGATAATTCCATTTTTTCTAGGATTTGAAAAATCAGAAAGTGGCGTTTTCTTTACGGTTCCCTTAGAAGTTGCCATAAAAATAAATTTATCATCAACAAAGTCTTTAACCACTAGTGTTGCATTTATCTTTTCTCCAGGCATCAAGGGGAATAAATTTACAATTGGCTTACCTTTACTTATTCTGCTTCCCTGAGGTACTTCATAAACTTTTAACCAATAAACCTGCCCTCTGCTTGAAAAGCATAAGATGTTATCGTGGGTATTAGCAACAAACATCTGCTCAATAAAGTCATCTTCCTTAGCAGTCATGGCCTGCTTTCCTCGCCCACCCCTGCGTTGAGCTCTATACTCATCAAGCACTTGGGCTTTTATATAACCTGTATTAGAAATAGTAACGACTAAATCTTGAGGCGTGATTAAATCTTCAATTGATAAGTCATTAGCATCTTCAACAATTTCACTTCTTCTCTCATCACCATATTGGGCTTTTATTTCATCAAGCTCTGTTTCAATTATTTTAGTTACTCTTTCAGCATTTTCTAATATATCTAAAAGGTCACTAATTACCTCAAGAATATTCTTATACTCGCTAACAATTTTTTCTTGCTCAAGGCCTGTTAATCTTTGTAATCTTAATTGAAGTATTTCTTGAGCTTGGTTATCAGAGAGCTTGTAGCCTTTTTCTGTAAGACCAAATTTATCAGACAAGCCATCGGGCTTTGAAAGGCCTGAAGAAGTTTTTTGGAGCATACCTTCAACTACTGTTGATTTCCATGTTTGCTTCATTAATTCAATTTTTGCTTCCGGAGGAGTCTTTGCGGATTTAATAATTTTAATCATTTCATCGACATTTTCTAATGCCACTGCCAAGCCCTCTAAAACATGACCTCGGTCCCTGGCTTTTTTTAAGTCATAAACAGTTCTTCGTGTAATAACTTCTCTTCTATGCCTTAGGAAAGCGTCAAGGATCTCTTTTAGATTAAGCAATTTTGGTTGGCCATCAATTAGGGCAACCATATTCATTCCAAAACTATCTTGAAGCTGAGTTTGTTTATATAAGTTATTCAGAACAACGTCTGGAATTTCTCCACGTTTTAACTCAATAACCACTCTCATTCCAGATTTATCAGACTCATCCCTTAAATCAGAGATTCCATCAATTTTTTTACTATTAACAAGTTCAGCAATTTTTTCAATAAAGTTCTTCTTATTAACCTGGTATGGGAGTTCATCTACGATAATTGCTTCACGTTTTCCTCTATCAAGCTCTTCGGTATGAGTCCTTCCCCTCATTACAACCCTACCACGCCCTGTCCTATATCCTTCTCTAACACCAGATATCCCATGGATTATGCCTGCTGTAGGAAAATCCGGAGCTGGTATTTTCTCAATAAGCTCGTCGATAGTAATTTCAGGTTTCTTTAAAAGCTCTTGTAATCCATCAATCACCTCTGTTAGGTTATGTGGCGGGATATTTGTTGCCATACCAACGGCTATTCCAGAACTCCCATTGATAAGAAGGTTGGGAAGTTTTGTTGGCATAATAAGAGGTTCATGCTCTGAGCCATCATAATTCGGACCAAAATTAACTGTCTCTTTTTCTATATCAGATAATAATTCATGTGAAATTTTGGACATCCTAATTTCGGTATAACGCATTGCTGCAGCATTATCTCCATCAACAGAACCAAAATTTCCTTGCCCATCAATTAGCATATATCTAAGACTAAAATCTTGTGCCATCCTAACAATAGTGTCATAAACAGCTGTATCTCCATGTGGGTGATACTTACCAATTACATCACCTACAATTCTTGCAGACTTTTTGTAGGGTCTATTAAAGCTATTACTTAGTTCGTGCATAGCATATAAAACCCGTCTATGTACAGGTTTTAACCCATCCCTAACATCAGGTAAAGCTCGTCCAACGATTACGCTCATTGCGTAGTCGAGGTACGATTTTTTCATTTCTCCGTCGAGGCTTACCGGGATTGTTTCTTTTGCGAATTGATCATCCATAATTGATTATAAATTCTATGATTTAATTAGAAATATTTTACCATGTATAGCAATGTTACTAAGTGCAAATTGTTAACTTAATATCTAGTTAATGTCCGCTTTTATGTCATCAATATTTTCTAGGCCGACCGCAATTCTGATAAGGTTTTCAGTAATTCCTGCAAGATTTCTTTGTTCTTGATTTAGCCTTGAGTGTGTTGTTGTTGCTGGGTGAGTTATGGTCGATCTTGTATCACCTAAATTTGCTGTTATGGATAATAATTTAGTATTATTAATTAAATTCCATGCCTCTTCTTTTCCACCCTTAACCTTAAATGATACAATTCCTCCCCCGTGCTTTGTTGTTTTTTCGCCAGTTCAAACTGAGGATGTGAAGATAAGCCTGGGTAATAAACTTGATCAATTTTTTTATTTTTTTCCAACCAAACTGCTAATTTATTAGCATTATTTGAATGTGCATCCATTCTTATCTTGAGGGTTTCAAGGCCTTTTAAAAAAACCCATGCATTAAAAGGGCTCATTGATGTTCCACCTGACCTTAAAAAACCTCTTACTTTTTTCATTAGATCACGATTACCTAAAACAGCTCCCCCAAGGCACCTGCCTTGTCCATCGAGAAACTTTGTTGCAGAGTGAATTATTATATCTGCCCCAAATCTAGTTGGAATTTGATGGGCAGGGGTACAAAAACAATTATCTACGACTAATAAACTTTTATTGTCATGGGCTAATTCTGCCAAAAATTTAATATCGCATATTTCCATGAGTGGATTTGAAGGGGTTTCAACAAAGAAAAGTTTTGTATTTTTCTTTAATGCGTTTTGCCATTCATCTTTATTTGTAAGAGAAACGTAACTAACCTCTAAGCCCCATTCAGATAAGATATTATCGAATAACTTAACGGTTGTACCAAATACACTTCTAGAAACAATTACATGATCCCCTGCCCTACATAAACTCATGATGCATGACAAAATTGCTGACATCCCAGTTGAAGTGGCAACACATTCTTCAGTCTCTTCAAGGGCAGCCAATCTATCCTCAAACATCTTAACTGTGGGGTTTGTAAATCTAGAATAAACATTACCGCTTTCATGATCTAAGAATCTTTCTGCCGCTTGTTCTGCACTTTCGAAAATAAAACTTGAAGTTAAATATAACGACTCAGAATGTTCACCTTGGCTTGAGCGGATTGTTCCTGCACGAACTGCATTTGTTTCAAATTTTGTACTAAGAGATTTTTTTTTATTCATTATTTTCCTTTTTAGCTTCCTTTTTTTATGTACGGGTGGAGCAAGTTGGACTAAATTCACCCAAAAATTAGTAAAAGATTACATTCCTTTACTTAAGTTTTTTTTAAAATTATACAGTCATACAAAAGACATTAGCAAGAAATGATTATGCATGTTCCTCTTCTGTATGGTCTAACATTAAGTCGAGTTGTGAAGAACTTTTTGATGGTTCTTGTATATTTTCATCTGACCTTAGCATTTCTATTCTATTTAAATAAGCATCATCAATATCATCAGTAATGTACTTACCATCAAAGCATGAACAATCAAAATCATCCATAATATTTCCCTCTTGGAGAATATTCTTTTTTAATTCTTCAAGATCTTGATAGATTAGTGCGTCAGCGCCAATCTCTTTACGTATTTGCTCGTCATCTTTATTAAAAGCAACCAACTCATCTCTTGACGGCATATCAATTCCATAAACGTTTGGATATCTAACCGGGGGTGCTGCAGATGCAAAATATACATTTTTTGCTCCAGCATCTCTTGCCATCTGGATAATTTCTTTTGAGGTAGTGCCCCTAACAATTGAATCATCTATTAAGAGTACATTTTTGTTTTGAAACTCAATTTTGATTGGGTTTAGTTTTTGACGAACAGATTTTTTTCTAAGCTCTTGACCAGGCATAATAAATGTTCTTCCTATGTATCTATTCTTGATAAAACCTTCTCTGAATTCTGCATTAAGCATTAATGCAACCTCATGCGCACTAGGTCTACTTGTATCAGGAATTGGTATAACGACATCTATATCTAGATCTGACCATTCTGTTTTAATTTTTTTTGCCAGTGATCTACCCATATTTAATCTGGTTTGATAAACAGAAATATTATCTATCATCGAGTCTGGTCGAGCTAAATATACATATTCAAAAATACATGGCGCTCTTTTAACTGTTTTACTACAAACCTTTGAGTAAAAATTACCTTCTAGATCGATAAATACAGCCTCACCCGGCTCTACATCCCGAAGTAACTTAAAGCCTAAAATATCAAGCGCAACTGTTTCAGATGCAACTACATACTCAGGACCATCTTCAGATTGTCTTACCCCAACAACTAAAGGTCTGATTCCATGAGGATCTCTAAAAGCGAGTAGCCCAAAATTATTTATCATCGAGACTACTGCGTAGGCACCTTTGCACCTTTTATAAACTGAACTTACAGAATCAAAAATAATATCTGACGTAAGGACGTTTTTATTTGACGATTTTTCTATAGCATCAGCTAAGACATTTAACAAAACCTCTGAGTCAGAGTTTGTATTAATATGTCTCAAATCTTGCTTAAACATATCCCCCTTTAATTTTTCAGAATTAGTTAAGTTGCCGTTATGCCCTAAGACTAATCCATAAGGAGAATTTACATAAAAGGGTTGTGCTTCTGCTGCAGATGATGAGCCTGCAGTTGGGTATCTGACATGGCCTATGCCGATATTTCCTGATAAATGCCGCATATGCCTTGTATGGAACACATCTTTCACAAGACCATTATTCTTATACATCTTAATTCTACCGTTATCACAGGTTGCAATGCCGGCTGCATCTTGACCTCTATGCTGCAGAACTAATAGTCCATCATAGAGCATTTGATTGACTGGGCTATTTGAAACTATTCCAATTATCCCACACATATATATCTCATCTAAGTAGAAATTTCCTCATATTTTACATTGTTAAGCCAGTCCTGGGGTAAATATGGAAATGTTTTTTCAGCTAAGAGTTTAATAAGAGTAACTGAATTGGAGTTCTGCCAAGACTCATCTTCCGCAAAAGAAGTTTTTTCGATTATAAAAATCAAAAAATAAACAAGAATTACGCCTCTTAAGATACCAAAAAAACCTCCAAGAATTATATTTGATGCCCCCAAACCAATTGAGTGCACAAAAGAACTTATAAACTTAATGGCTATCGATGAAAAAATTAAAACCAAAACAAAGATAATTACAAAGCTAATAATATATTTTATGGAAAATTCCACTTCAAAAGGAAGCATCACAGCAACACTGGATGTTAGGTAATATGATATAAAAAAAGCTATTACCCATGCAATAACACTTAATAGCTCTTTGACAAAACCTCTAAAAAATCCAAATATTAAGGAAGTAAATAAGATAAAAATTACAAAAATATCAACTAATGACATAAATTTATTGCAACTCTCTTACGAAGCCTGATAAATTTGCTTTCTTAATTTCCTGAAGAATTAAACGAGCTTGTTTTTCACTTGAAAAAAATTCTGTCGTTAATCTTATTTTATCTTCGTTATCAATTTTTATAAGCTGCGTATTTGTTTTATAACCCATTAAATGAATTTTATTTTTGACTTTTTTCATATTTAACTCATCCGAAAAAATACCTAGCTGAACGGTAAAGCCTTTTTTTTTTGATACATCTTGATCAGCATCTAATTCTTCATTTAAAAAAGCTGTTGCAATTTTATCCTCATTTATTTTTTTCCCTAAGGCTAAATATGATGACTTAGTCTCTAAAAAAGAAATTTTTGGATTACTTTTAATTGCTTCAGTTTTAGTTTTCACGAAAAAGATAGACAAAGAAAATAAAATTAAAAGAATTATTATTGCTCCAACAAGCCTTCTTTTAGCTCTTTTAATTAAAAGTTGATTATTTAATGAATCTTTTGAATTTGACATATTGAAGTATCTTCTAAAATTTCACTTACAACAAAAAAGGAACCAAACGCTAATATATTATCATCATCGTCACTATTTTTGTATGCTGCTGAAAAGGCTTCTTGTGTTGTACTGAATGTTTTGTAAGCTACATGTTCTCTTTGGTTCGTTAATTTTAAGATTATTTCTTCAGATTTAAAAGCTCTTTGGGAATTTAACTCTGATATATACCACTCATCTACATAATCAATAAACTGATTTGTAATATCAATAATATCTTTGCCTTCAAGTAAAGAAAAAATACAGCGCACCTTACCCTTCTGTCGCTTTTCTCTAAAAAAATTGTTTAATGATTCAGCAGATTCTTTGTTATGTGCAACATCTAAAATTATTAACGGCTTATTTTTTAATATCTGCATTCTTCCAGTGATATTTGTTTCCTCTATTGCTTTTTTTAAAATATTCACCTTAACAGGGAAGACATCAAACATAAGCTCAACAATTCGAAGGGCTCCAGATAGGTTTTGAAGTTGTTTCTTTCCATTTAATTTTGGTCGGGGAAGGCCTATAAAATTATGCTTTTGACCAAAAAAATTTAATTTTGAATTATCTTCAACAATTTGATAATCATTATTAATTTCTGAGACAATAGCTTTTGAGTTGCTCTTAAAATCTTTAATAAATGCTTCATCAGAATAAAAATTTATAATGGCATCTTTATGCTCCCTAAAAATGCCTGACTTTTCTTTAAAAATTTTTTCTAATGAGTCTCCTAAAAATTCTTGGTGATCCAGGGCTATAGAGGTAATGATAGAAACTTCAGGGTTAAAAATATTCACTGCGTCCAGCCTGCCCCCTAAGCCTACTTCCATTATCGCAATATCAATATCTTCGCTTGAAAATATCAAAATAGCTGCCAATGTAGTCATTTCAAAATAAGTGAGAGGTATATCTTTTCGTGCTTTATTAACCTTAAAAAGCGCGTCAACAATGCTTCATCAGAACAAGGAGTTTTTTTAATTCTGATCCTCTCATTAAATTTAAAAAAATGCGGAGATGTGTAACAAGCAACTTTGAAATGTGCATTATGGTATATAGATTCTAGGAAAGCGCAAGTAGAGCCTTTGCCATTTGTTCCGGCAACCATAATGACCGGAAAGCTTTGTTCAATTTCTAGATTTTTATAAACTCGACGGACTCTATCAAGGCCTAATTCGATTTCCTTTGGAGTAATAAAATCTATGTACTCCAGCCACTCATCAATAGAGTTAGAACGATTTAAGCGTCTTTCACTTCAATTTTTTAGATTTACAATAAGATCGGTCAATGTTTTTCTTAATTGCCTCCTATCTACTATCATATCTATTGCACCATGAGTTAATAAAAATTCAGAAGTTTGAAACCCTTCGGGCAACTTTTCTCTGACGGTTTGTTCTATAACCCTTGGGCCTGCAAAACCAATTAATGCTTTAGGTTCAGCAATAATAATATCTCCAAGCATTGCAAAGCTTGCTGAAACACCACCCATTGTTGGGTCAGTTAAAACTGAGATAAATGGTTGTTTGATAGCGCTCAATTTTGTTAATGAAGCGCTAGTTTTGGCCATTTGAAATAAGGATATAAGCCCTTCTTGCATCCTGGCTCCCCCACTTGCAGAAACGCAAATAAAAGGGCATTTTAATTTGACAGCAGTGTTAACGGCATCGACAAACTTTTCACCCACAACAGATCCCATTGATCCACCCATAAATTTAAATTCGAAGCATGCGATAACTACATCTAAAGACTCCAAGTGGCCCCTCATGGTAACTAATGCATCATTCTCATCAGTGCTTTTCTGTGATGATTTAATTCTTTCTTTGTAAGGTTTAGAATCTTTGAAACCAAGTGGATCAGTTGGTTTGATGTCCTTACCTAACTCAATCTGATCAGGGGTATCTAGAAGCAGGCTAATTCTTTTTCTTGCATCAATTCGATGGTGAAAATTACAATTAGGGCATACATAGTTATTTCTTTCTAAATCAGTCCCATAAAGAACTGTCTGGCATGAGGGACATTTTTGCCATAATCCCTCTGGAATATTTTTTTTCACCCTTCCAAGGATATTTTTAATTTTAGGGGGAATCGCTTTTTTTAACCAACTCATAAATTATTGAGCTTTCGATGAATCAATTGCATTTTTCATACTCTCAACTAATTTTTTTACGTTTGAAAATATATGATTTTTTTCTGATGCTTCAATCTCTTTGACAATTCTACTTCCGATAACAACGGCATCTGAAATTTCTGCAACTGATTTTGCTGTATCCGCATCTCTTACTCCAAAACCAACCGCAACTGGTAAATCAGAGTATTTTTTTATGTTATTTACTTTCTCAGAGACTTGTTTAATGTCAATGTTAGCTGCGCCTGTTACGCCTTTTAGAGAGACGTAGTATAAAAAACCTGAAGCCTGTTCAGCGATTAATTTAATTCTCTCATCTTCAGTTGTTGGTGATAATAAAAAAATACTGTCAATCTTTTGTTCATTTAGTTTTTTTACAAATTCTCTCGATTCTTCAGGTGGGTAATCAACAGTAATAACTCCATCAATTTGCGCTTCCTTTATTAACTGAATAAAATTTTCTACACCGATGGCCTCAATAGGGTTTGCATATCCCATTAGAATTAAAGGTGTTTCTTTATTAGTTTTTCTGAAATCTTTTGCAAGTTTTATTGTATCTTTAATGCCAACTTTATTGTTAAGTGCACGTTCGCTAGCCCTCTGAATAACTGGTCCATCCGCCATTGGGTCAGAAAAAGGGATACCCAGCTCGATCATATCAGCACCATTTTCAACCAATGTATCCATTAATTGAACAGTGTCCTTTGGGTGAGGGTCACCTGCAGTAATAAATGGAATTAATGCACTTTTATTAGCCTCTTTTAATTTCTCAAATGTAACTTTTATTTTTGACATATCTACAAAGAAATTCCTGAAATATTTGCCACTGTATTGATATCTTTATCTCCTCTTCCAGATAAATTTACTAAGATAACCTCTTCTGAAGACATTTGAGAGGCTAATTTTTGCGCATAGGCAAGAGCATGACTTGTCTCTAATGCTGGAATAATTCCCTCAACTTTGCATAAATTATGAAATGCTTCCAATGCCTCATCATCTTTTATTGCCACGTAACTCGCTCTTCCTGAATCCTTTAACCAAGAATGTTCAGGGCCAACACCCGGATAATCAAGACCTGCAGATACAGAGTGTGTCTCGATGATTTGTCCTTCTGCATTTTGCATGAGATATGTTCTATTTCCATGAAGGACACCTATTTTACTGTTAGATGTTAACGGAGCTGCATGCTTTCCTGTCTCTATTCCCTCTCCTGCAGCCTCTACACCAATTAACTTTACATCTTTATGTTCAATGTATGGATAAAAAATACCCATAGCATTTGAGCCACCTCCAACACAGGCGACAACTGCATCAGGTTGCTTATTTGCAATTTCTGGCATTTGCTCCAAACATTCTTTACCTACAACAGAATTAAAATCTCTAACCATCATTGGATAAGGATGAGGTCCGGCTACAGTGCCGATAATATAAAAGGTATTTGACACATTGGTAACCCAATCCCTTAAAGCTTCATTTAATGCGTCTTTGAGTGTTTTTGATCCACTTTCTACTGGAACAACAGTAGCCCCTAAGAGTTTCATCCTATAAACATTGGGAGATTGCCTTTTGACGTCCTCAGACCCCATATACACAACACATTCCAACCCTAACCTAGCAGCAATTGTAGCCGTCGCAACGCCATGCTGACCTGCCCCTGTCTCTGCAATAACTCTCGGTTTTCCCATTTTTTTTGCTAGCAAGGCTTGTCCAACAGTATTATTTACTTTGTGAGCACCTGTATGGTTAAGATCTTCTCTTTTAAGAAATATTTTAGCTCCTCCACTTTGCTTGGTAAGTCTTTCTGCAAAATAGATAGGGCTTGGTCTTCCCACAAAATGCTTTAAATCACTATGAAATTCAGCCAAAAACTCGGGGTCATCTTTATATTTTGTATACATTTCTCTGAGTTCATCTAAGGCCTCTATGAGCGTTTCAGCGACGAAGGTACCACCAAATTGTCCAAAGTGGCCAAATTCATCGGGTAAATCATAAGGTTGCATTGTGTACTCCCACCATAAATTTCTTCATTTTTTCTCTATCCTTAATACCTTTCTTAATTTCAACTCCACCACTAACATCAACACAAAAAGGATTCGCTAATTTAATCAAAGTATCCACATTGTCTGGATTTAATCCACCTGCAACAATTAAGGGTACTGAAAAATTTTTGGGGATTTTTTCCCAATCAAAAACTTCGCCTGTGCCGCCTTTAAGTTCTCTACTAAAAGTGTCAAGCAAAAGGGCAGATGCTGAATTATATTTATTAGAGTATTCTATCAAATTTATGTTGTCTTTCATTGAAATAGATTTGATATAAGGTAAATTAAACTGATTGCAATACTCCTCTGATTCATCTCCATGAAATTGTAAAAGATTTATTTTTGATCTATTAATTGAGTCTTTTACGAAACTATCTTTGGCATTAACAAACAAACCTACCCTTAATATAAAAGGATGAAGGCATGATGATATTTGTCCAACCAATTCTGGGTCAATGAACCTTGGGCTATCTTCATAAAAGACAAAGCCTAATGCATCAACTCCTAGGTCTGATGCAAAAACTGCATCAGATTTTGTTGTTATCCCACAAATTTTTACTCTAGTTCTCAATGTTTTTTACAAGCTATAAATTTATATTTATTTTATTATTTGACTTAGGCAGCCCCCAATGAGAATCATACCTAATATTAGTTAGATATAAACCATTTGGTGAAAAAGTTGCAGGCACTAAACGACGGTCATTTTGTTTTAACAAAAAGTCAATTCTACTAACATCGATGGCACCATATCCTACTTTTAAGATTGTACCCAACATATTTCTAATCTGATGTTGTAAAAAAGCGTCTGCAACAAAAGTAAATAGAAAGTATTCTTTGTGTTGCTTTACACATATTTTGGAAATAGTTCTCACTGATGATTTAGCCTGACATTCGGAAGATCTAAAAGCATTAAAATCATGTTTGCCTTTGAACTTTAGTAATGATTTTTTTATTAGATCTATATTTAGATTGTAAAAAGTCCAACCACAATTTTGCCTCATAATTGCTGAATTTATTGGTTGATTTAGCAGTAAGTATTGATATTCCCTCTGCTTCGCAGAAAAGCGTGCATGAAAATCATCAGAAACCTCAACAGCCCATTTAACACGAATTGATTCAGGTAAAAAAGCATTAATTCCTTTCACCCATGAATGCATAGATCTTTTTAATTTTGTGTCAAAGTGAATAACCTGGCCTAAAGCATGGACACCTGAGTCAGTTCTTCCAGCTGCGGTTGTGCCTATATTTTGTTTAGTAATTGAAAAAATTGCTTTCTCAAGTTCACCTTGTATTGTTTTAACTCTAGGTTGCTTTTGCCAGCCTGAAAAATCTTGTCCCGCATATTCAATTGAAGCAGCGATTCTCATTTATTAAAAAAAAAGAAAAAAAACACAAAGGAGAAGTAAAAATGAATACAACATCTTTCCATCTTTATCCTTTATTTTTTTTATTCATTGCATCAATATATCGATCAGTTGGTTTTAAAGAAGTTGCAGAATCGCTCGTATGATTGAATGTTTCAGATGCTTTTACATCTAATTCTTCATCAAATAACAAAGAAGCTTTGCGTTTTTTTCTTGAGAGAATTACTAGCAATCCTACAATAGATATTAATAAAAGTGCTAGGAGGAGCATGTGTAAAGTAGTTAAACCATCCTCTTCTTTGTCTTTAATAATAACCTCAGTAATGTTGTCATCAACACTTGAAATAGATGATTTGAAAGTTTTTGTGTCAATTTCAACTGTTGGCTCTTCGACAGTAATTTGTTTCACTGGCTCTTTAGCTTTAACCTCTTTCACTGGCTCTTTAGCTTTAACCTCTTTCACTGGCTCTTTAGCTTTAACCTCTTTCACTGGCTCTTTAGCTTTAGCCTCTTTCACTGGCTCTTTAGCTTTAACCTCTTTCACTGGCTCTTTAGCTTTAACCTCTTTAATTTTATTTTTATTTTTTATTAATTTCCATGAATCATTATCTTTTTTTAAAATCTTTGTTGCTTCTACATGTGAAAGGTTTTCATAGTAACTTTTGTTGGGGAGTTTTAATTTATTCCCAACTTCTAATCCGTTAATATTTTCATTTGCAAATGCTTTTGGGTTAGTTTGGTAAATACCTACTACAATTTGTTGAAGAGTTACGCCTTCAAGATTATTATTTCTAGCTATTTGATAAAGAGTAACTCCTTTTTTTGAAATAACTGTCTTAATTTCTGGTTCTGGTGCAGGTTTTGGTTCTGGTGCAGGTTTTGGTTCTGGTGCAGGTTCTGGTGCAGGTTCTGGTGCAGGTTCTGGTTCTGGTTCTGGTTCTGGTGCAGGTTCTGGCTCAACTATTCTGTCAACTTGTGATTCACTTGCCGGAAGTGGATCAAGTAAAACAGTATATTCCCTAAAATTTCTTCCTTTGGGTG
>JGI20154J14316_10003280_pt1 | contig 13074 bp, 7 predicted proteins | sample COG_04_FD_14316 | JGI IMG/M metagenome (IMG submission 14316) | reverse complement strand
GATCCAAATTTTTATTATTTGACAGGCTTTAAAGAGCCACAATCAGTTTTGATTGTTTATAAAAACCCACAACAAGATGAGCTGGGACAGTACGTTGATCAGCTTTTTGTACAAGAACGTGACGCTGCTAAAGAGCAGTGGAATGGTTATCGTTTGGGGGTAGAAGGAGCAGAAGCCTTGGGCGTTGATCGTGTATTGCTACGATCGGAGTTCATTAAGAACCAAGCCAACTTCACTTCTTTTGAAGAGGTTTTGATTTTTGAATTCGAAAACGATGTACGTGATGATAAGTCAGATCCATATGATCTGTATGATCTGCAACGAACGTTTAAGGAAAACATAAATTACCCACAAGATTTTAATCGTTTACGCCACCGCCTATTGAAAAGTATACGTACCGTTAGTAAAGAAGATGTAGAAACTCTCAAAAATGAAATTAAGTGGTATGCAGGCAGAAATGAATCTATTGCTGCTGATCCTGCAATTAAGAATTTTCTTGAATCCTCAACTTTAGAAGTTCCTGAGGACCTAAAAATGCAAGTAGCATTTCTTTTAAAAGACCAATATTTTGATGTTGAACTCTTAGGGCAGCTCCTTGGAGATCAACGAGAGGTAAAGACTGTTGAAGAAATAGCGTTGTTGAAGAAGGCAATTGGTATTTCGGTAGTTGGTCAACGCGAAGTAATGAAAGCCATGCGACCCGATATGTCTGAACGTGAAATTCAAGGTATTCACGAATTTGTATTTAAAAAATACGGTGCTGCCTACGAAGGATATCCATCCATAGTTGGTGCTGGGTCTAATGCTTGTGTGTTGCACTATATTGAGAACGATGATGTTGGTTTGGACTCTGATTTGATGTTGATGGATCTTGGTGCAGAATATGAAGGGTATACAGCCGATATTACCCGAACAATTCCAAAAGACGGAACATTTTCAGAGGAACAGAAACTAATATATCAAATTGTATATGATGCTCAAGAAGCCGGTATAGAAGCCGCAGTAATTGGGAGTACTTCAGGTCAAATTACACGTATTACGCAAGAAGTTGTTGCAAAAGGCTTGGTTCGTTTGGGAATCATAACAAAAGAAGACGAATTCAGAACCTATTACCCTCATGGTGCTGCTCATCATATTGGTTTGGACGTTCATGACTTGTCCAACTACGGACCTTTCAAAGCAGATGCTATCATTACTGTAGAACCGGGGATTTATGTTCCTAAAGACAGTCCCTGTGACACTAAATGGTGGGGTATAGGTATTCGTATTGAAGATGATGTTTTGATTACTGAAAATGGACCAATCAACTTGTCAGCAAACGCCCCGCGATCTTGGGAAGCCATTGAAGAGTTGATGAAAGAGTCCAGTCCTTTAGATCAGTTTCTCTTACCAGAATTAGAAAAATAATTTAGCGAAGCAAGAAATTTTTAAGCCCTTGATAATCTTGAATTTCGATACTTTCTTTGGTCTTAGAAAGAGTTTCTTTGAGTCGTTCTGGAATGTCAACCTTTATGTTTAAAGTATCTTCAACGGTATCTAGGAATTTTACAGGATGAGCCGTTTCTAAGAAAATCCCATACTTTTCTGGATGATCTTTGAGATACTCTTTTAGCCCCAAATAACCAACTGCCCCGTGCGGATCTGCTACATAGCCCGATATTTCATGAATCTCTTTTAGTGCTTCACGTGTTTCATCGTCTGTAAAGCGATAGCCCGAAAATGTCTCTTTTAAACTCTCGAAGTCATCGCCAAAGATTTTTAGAATGCGAATGAAATTAGAAGGATCTCCAACATCCATAGCATTTGATATCGTCGGAGAAGATTTTTTAGGGGTATATACTCCTGAAGATAAAAAATCTGGTACTACATCGTTAATGTTTGTACTTGCAATGAAATGGTCGATGGGTAACCCGATTTCACGTGCCATTAGGCCAGCGCAAATGTTTCCAAAATTTCCACTAGGAACAGAAACCACAAGTGGTTTATTAATTTTTTTAAGTGCTCTATAGGCGATGAAATAATAGAACATTTGTGGTAACCATCGGGCTACATTAATTGAATTGGCAGAAGTAAGTTGTTTGTGTTTTGTGATGTCTTCATCTAGAAATGCTGTTTTGACCATGTCTTGGCAATCGTCAAAAACACCATCTACTTCCAATGCAGTAATGTTTTGCCCTAGAGTTGTTAGTTGTTGTTCTTGAACTTCACTTACCTTTCCTTTTGGGTAAAGAATAACAACCTCAATTCCGGGTACGCCAAGAAATCCATTGGCAACGGCTCCGCCAGTATCTCCTGAGGTTGCAACAAGTACGGTTATCTTTTGAGAAGTATTCTCCCTATTGAAATAGCCGAGACAACGTGCCATAAAGCGTGCTCCAACATCCTTAAAAGCAAGGGTAGGGCCTTGAAACAATTCTAAAGTTCCCATTTGATTGGTAATGGGTACGATTGGAAAATCAAAATCTAAAGTTTCTTCAATGATTTTTCTCAACTCATTCTCAGGAATACTTCCCTCAACAAAAGGAGCAATCGCTTGAAAAGCAATTTCTGGAATAGATTCCTGCTCTATGTTTTCGAAGAAAGAATCGGGTAAACGGTGTATTTTTTCTGGAAAATATAAGCCTCTATCTGGAGCAATACCTCGAACTACAGCTTCTGGGAACTCTGCTGCTTTTGATTTTTTATTTAAACTGTTGTAAATCATTTGGAAGATATAATGTGAATCCCTTTTGGATTAANTTTAGAAATATGAAGTTCAAACTCAATATTGTATTTTAAAAACNCTTGTTGCATGCATTCTCCTACTCGAATGGCGGTTTCTTTTCCTTTAGACAGGGCAAACATAGATGGTCCAGATCCAGAAATTCCACTTCCAAGTGCACCCGAATCGGTAGCTGCTTTTTTTAATTCTTGAAAGCCAGGAATCAATGCAGATCGATGCGGTTCAATAACAACATCTACAAGCGATCTTCCGATTAAATCATAGTCATCTGTGTATAGTCCGCTTACCAATGCGGCGAGGTTTCCCCATTGCTCAATTGCTTTTTCTAGCATAATGTTTTTCTTGAGAACAGCTCGAGCGTGCGAAGTTTTCAACTCAATTTTAGGATGCAAAATAGTTGTGTATAATTCTGAGGGACTAGGTAAGCCAATTATATCGATACTTTTTGAACATCGAACTAGAGTAAAGCCGCCTAATAAAACTGGAGCGACATTATCTGCATGTGGAGAGCCACTCGCAAGTTCTTCTCCTTTCATTGCAAACTTGATCAGTTCAGTCCGAGAAAAAGGTCTTCCTAAAAGTTCGTTGATTCCAAATACAGCTCCAGCTGAACTTGCTGCACTGCTTCCAATACCACTACCAGCTTTAATCCCTTTGATGATTTCTATTTCAAATCCAAAAGAACTCGGATGCGCCTCTAACAATGCCATACCTGCAACTCCGGCTACATTTTTCTGAGTTTCAAGAGGTAGGTTTTGACCTTCTATTTTAGTGATTCGAATACCTTTTTCGGTAGTTTTTCGGATCACCATTTCATCTCCAATTGGATCTAAACAAAAACCTAGAACGTCAAAACCACAGGAGACATTGGCAACACTAGCCGGACAGAAAATTTTAATTTCATTCATAGCTTAACGTTTTCCAATTCTTATGATGTCTGCAAAAATCCCTGAAGCTGTTACTTCAGCACCAGCACCAGCCCCTTTGACAATCAGAGGTTGTTCTGTATAGCGATTGGTATAAAATAAGATGATATTATCACTCCCTTCAAGATTATAAAAGTCATGCCCTTCTGGAATTTCTTGTAGTCCCACTTTGGCAACTCCGTTTTCAAGTTGAGCAACGTATTTTAGGCGTGCGTTTTTAGAGCGCGCATCATCAAGAAGTTTCTCAAAATGATCTTTGTGGTCAATTAGAGAATCAAAAAAGGTTTCGTTATCTGGAGTATCTAAACACGCTTTTGGTAAAAAAGGCACATTCTCGATATCTTTCAATTCAATTTTCAATCCGCTTTCACGTGCTAGAATAAGTATTTTCCGAGCTACATCGATACCGCTCAAATCAATTTTCGGGTCAGGTTCTGTGTAGCCCTCTTTTTGCGCTTGGACTACAACGTCTTTAAATAAAGTACCTTCTTTGAAGTTATTGAAAACAAAGTTTAAACTTCCGGAAAGTACAGCTTGAATTTTGACTACTTGATCTCCAGATGCAATTAGATTGTTAAGGGTGTCAATTATGGGTAATCCAGCGCCTACATTGGTTTCAAAAAGGAATGGGCTTCCATATTTACGTGACGACCGTTTCAAACTCATATAGTTTTCTAGGCTGTCCGCACATGCAATTTTATTACAGGTAACTACCCCGATGTTATTGTTCAAATATCGTTCGTATTCATATGCGATGCCTGCATTTGCAGTATTGTCTACAAAGATGCTGTTGCGTAAATTCAATCCTTTTGCATGTTCAAAGAACGCATTGATATCGGTGGGTTTTCCGTTTTCGAGAGCTGTACTCCATTGGTTGAGATCTAGTGCATCTTCGCCAAGAACCATGGTGCGCGAATTGGAGATTGCGATTACTCGAATTCGAAGTAGAAGATTGTCTTTTAAATATTGTTGTTGTTGTTGGATTTGTGATAGGAGTTTGCTACCAACATTTCCTACTCCAACAATGAATAAGTTTAGCTCTTTGATATCATTTTCAAAGAAGGTCTCATGCAAGGTGTTCAATGCTTTTTGAGTATCCTTTTTATTGATCATGATGGAAATATTACGTTCCGATGCTCCTTGTGCAATAGCACGAATATTGACGTTATTTGCCCCCAGAGAGCTGAACATTTTACCACTGATCCCTTGATGATTCTTCATGTTATCCCCAACAATGGCAATGTTTACAAGATCATTTTCAACTTTAGCAGGAGCAACCTTATTCAATGAAATTTCAAAGGCAAATTCAGTGTCGATTACGAGTTTGGCTTCCGCATCATTATGATTCCTGACAGCAATACAGATGGAGTGTTCTGAAGATGCCTGTGTAATCATTATCACATTGATATGCGCAATAGACAAGGCTTCGAATAATCGTTTTGAGAACCCAGGAATTCCAACCATTCCACTCCCTTCAAGGCTGATTAAGCTAATCTGATCGATATGACTGATTCCCTTGACAACTACACCGTTTTGTTCTGAAGTACGATTGTCAATTAGCGTACCGTTATCTTCAGGGGCAAAGGTGTTTTTGATTCGAACGGGAATTTGTTTCTCTACCAAAGGTTGAAGCGTAGGAGGGAAGATAACCTTTGCTCCGAAATGAGACAACTCCATTGCTTCGAGGTAGGAAAGCTTTTCAATTGGAGTAGCTTGTTTAACTAATTTTGGGTTTGCGGTGTACATTCCACTTACATCGGTCCATATTTCAAGAACATCAGCGTTCAGCACATGGGCTAAAATAGCTGCTGAAAAATCAGATCCACCTCTTCCAAGCGTTGTTGAGTTTCCTGCTGCATCCCGAGCAACGAATCCTGGCACAAGGGTACATTTACTGCTGTGGTTTTTGAAAAATTCTTGTGTTTTTATTTGAGTTGCATCCCAATTTACTACGGTTCTGTTGTTTTGAATTTGAGTTTCAATAAGATCACGCCCGTCTTTTAGAACAACATCATAACCTTTGTTTTTGAATATCTCAAAAATGATAGTGCTGGATAAGCGCTCTCCGTAGGAAGTAATTGTTGCTGTGGCTTTCGTTGTAACTTCTTTGAGCATCATTACCCCCTCTAAGATGGTTTCTAAACGATTCAGCTCAGCTTTTACAAAACTTATAACGCCACTTTGTTTTTCTGGTGGTACACTTGCTCGAATAGGTTCTAAGTGCCGTTCTTCAATTTCTTTTAAAGTTTGTGTAAAACTAGATTCTCCTTTTGCTGCAATTTGTAAAGCAGACATGAGTAAATCGGTAATGCCTCCTAGTGCAGATACAACAACGACATTGTTTTTATCTTGGGATGCTACAATGGCAGATACTTGATCTATGTTTTTAGAATTGGCTACAGAAGTTCCACCAAATTTAAGGACTTTCATATGTTAGTGTTTTGTGAGAAACTAAAAACAGGTTTACAAAAGCGTTGAACACTTTGCTTTTAGTTGCACGATAATTATTATTTTTTTGAAATGAATTCAAGAGCTACAGATTATATGTTAATGAATACCCCTATGGGGTAATAGCTGTAGTTGAAATAAAGGTAGAAGTTCCTGTTAATACAGTTGTATTGTTTTTGTAAGAGCCAAAAGTAAGGTCGATTGTAACTTCATGAGGTAAAATTAATTCAAATAGACCTGACTTGAAACTTATTAGCTCTTTTTTTTGCATAAAAAAACCGCCAGTTTTACAGAATATTCGTAAAAAATGACGGTTATTTTGATTTATGCGCTTATCTCAAGAGATAGTTTTTCTTCTTTTCCATCCCAATCCAGCTGAAATTGATCACCGTCTTTTGTACGACTGTTTACAATTTCTTCTGCAATTAGATCTTCAAGATATTTTTGAATTGCGCGTGATAAAGGTCTTGCTCCGTATTTTTTGTCGAACCCTTTTTCGCCAATAAATTCTTTTGCTTTCTCAGTAAGACTCATGTTGTAGCCCAGTTTCTTTATTCGAATTTGTAATTTATCAAGTTCCAGATCAACAATTTTCATGATGTCTTCTTTTTCTAGAGCGTTAAAGATAACAATGTCGTCTACACGATTGAGAAACTCAGGTGCAAATGTCTTCTTTAATGCACTTTCGATAACCCCTCTTTCGATATCATCGGTTTGTGCTTTTTGAGCTGCAGTTGAGAAACCAACGCCTGTACCGAAGTCTTTTAATTGACGGGCACCAATGTTAGAGGTCATGATGATAATGGTGTTCTGAAAATTAATCTTTCGACCTAAACTATCGGTCAAAAAACCATCATCTAAAACCTGAAGCAGCATATTGAACACATCAGGATGTGCTTTTTCAACTTCATCGAGTAAGATTACCGAATATGGCTTACGTCTCACTTTTTCACTCAGTTGTCCTCCTTCTTCATAGCCTACGTAGCCCGGAGGTGCTCCAATGAGTCGTGAGATTGCAAATTTCTCCATGTATTCACTCATATCAATTCGAATCAAATTATCTTCAGATTCAAACATTTCACTAGCCAAAATTTTAGCTAATTGTGTTTTACCAACACCAGTTTGACCAAGGAAAATAAAAGATCCAATAGGCTTGTCAATTGCCTTTAATCCAGCACGATTTCGTTGAATTGCTTTAACCACTTTTTCAACTGCATCCTGCTGTCCGATAAGTTTATTACCTATGATTTCATTAAGTTTTGAAAGTTTGTTTTTCTCTGACTTAACAATCTTATTCACAGGGATACCCGTCATCATAGACACTACGTCTGAAATATGCGTTTCGGTTACTTCAACACGATTCAATTTAGATTCTTCATGCCATTTTTCTTGAGCTGTTAAAAGGTTGCGCTCTACTCTTTTTTCATCATCTCTGAGTTTAGCAGCTTCCTCGTATTTTTGTTTTTTAACAACGTCATTTTTATGTTCTTTCACGCGTTCTAGCTCTTCTTCAAGATCAATAACGTCTTGTGGAACGTTCATGTTGTTGATGTGAACTCGTGATCCAGCTTCATCTAAAGCGTCAATTGCTTTGTCTGGAAGAAAACGATCCGAAACATAACGACTTGTCAATTCAACACAGGCAACTAACGCTTCGTCAGTATAGGCTACGTTGTGATGACTTTCGTATTTGTCTTTTATGTTCTGAAGAATTTCTATGGTCTCTTCTTCCGTAGTTTGTTCTACAACTACTTTTTGAAAACGACGCTCTAATGCGCCATCCTTTTCAATACTTCCACGATATTCATCGAGGGTAGTAGCACCAATGCATTGGATTTCACCTCGCGCTAGGGCGGGTTTAAACATATTGGAGGCATCTAAACTTCCAGTTGCTCCCCCTGCACCTACAATGGTATGTATTTCATCGATGAATAAAATGATATCATCATTCTTTTCCAACTCATTCATCACAGCTTTCATGCGTTCTTCAAACTGACCTCTGTACTTAGTTCCAGCAACTAAACTAGCTAAGTCGAGAGTGACTAGTCGTTTTCCGTACAAAACACGAGAAACTTTTTTCTCAATAATCCGCAGGGCTAACCCTTCGGCTATAGCAGATTTACCAACTCCAGGTTCTCCAATGAGTAAGGGGTTGTTCTTTTTACGTCTACTCAAAATCTGAGAAACACGTTCAATTTCTTTTTCACGACCAACTACAGGGTCCAGTTTGTCTTGACGGGCGAGTGCCGTTATGTCTTTTCCAAAATTATCTAAAACGGGTGTTTTAGATTTTTTTCCTTTGGCTGATTCTGAAGTGGGTACAAACGGATTTTCTTTACTATCTCCAGCTTCATCTTCTTTTTCATCTGGAAAAGAAGCAGCAGGGTTGAAGTCTGTATATTCACTATCGGAAGTAAGTAACAACTTGAATTGTTCTTTTACTAAGTCATAATTGATGTCTAGTTTTTCGAGCAACTTGGTTGTAGGGTCATTTTCATTTCTTAAAATACACAACAATAGATGCGCGGTATTGATCAAATCACTTTGGAATAACTTAGCTTCTAAGAAGGTGGTTTTGAGTGCGCGTTCTGCCTGACGAGTCAAGTGGAGGTTTTTCTTAGAATTCCCAAGGCCAGTACTGTCTAGCAAGGCAGGATTTAGGATTTCAACTTTTCTTCTTAAATTCTCAAGATCTACATCAATAGCATTGAAAATTGAAATTGCTTTTCCTCCTCCATCTCTTAAAATACCAAGCATTAAATGCTCCGTTCCAATATGATCATGTCCTAAACGTAATGCTTCTTCTTTACTGAAAGAAATTACATCTTTTACTCTAGGTGAAAAATTATCATCCATATTTATAAGGTTTCTTTTTCATTAAATAGTCAAAAACTATTCCAGTTGATTCTGTACACTAGCTAATAGACAAAATATTTTTGAAATACCAAAACGGCAGGCTGTTAAATTTTGTATTTTTTACACATAAATAATGTTGATAAATTCAAACACAAAAAGTCGAATTTGGGCTAGTATTTCTGGTTTAAATCCATATTTTAGCAGATAGGATTAAAAAAATACATTTTATGGCTGAAGGTGAAAAACTGATACCCATCAACATTGAGGATGAAATGAAATCGGCTTACATTGATTATTCAATGTCTGTCATTGTGTCACGTGCACTTCCTGACGTTCGGGATGGCTTAAAACCAGTACATCGACGCGTTTTATTTGGAATGCACGAATTGGGTATTCGTTCCAATACTTCTTTTAAGAAATCTGCAAGAATAGTAGGTGAGGTACTTGGTAAGTATCACCCACACGGTGATACCTCTGTTTATGATGCTATGGTTCGTATGGCTCAAGAATGGAGTTTACGATATTTACTCGTCGATGGTCAAGGTAACTTTGGATCAATTGATGGCGATAGTCCAGCTGCAATGCGTTACACCGAAGCTCGTATGCGCAAGATGTCTGAGGATCTCTTAGCGGATATTGACAAAGATACGGTAGATCATCAGTTGAATTTTGATGATACGCTAAAAGAACCAAAGGTACTTCCAACACGGGTTCCCAATTTGCTTATTAATGGCGCTTCGGGTATTGCTGTAGGGATGGCAACCAACATGCCGCCGCACAACATTACGGAAGTAATTGATGGAACAATTCAGTATATAAACGACAATGATATTTCCATTGACGAATTAATACAAACCATTAAAGCGCCAGATTTTCCTACTGGAGGTACAATTTATGGTTACGACGGCGTTCGTGATGCTTTTCATACTGGGAGAGGAAGGGTTGTCCTTCGCGCTAAAGCCAATATCGAAGAAGTAAATGGACGTGAATGTATTATTGTAACTGAAATACCGTTTCAGGTGAATAAAGCGGAAATGATCCGTAAGACAGCTGAATTGGTTAATGACAAGAAAATCGAAGGAATCTCTAACATTAGAGATGAATCTGATAGAAATGGAATGCGTGTGGTTTACATCCTAAAACGCGATGCTATTCCTAATATAGTTCTAAACAAATTATACAAGTATACTTCGCTTCAATCTTCTTTTAGTGTAAACAATATTGCACTTGTAAACGGGAGACCACAGTTGTTAAACTTGAAAGAAATGATTCATTATTTTGTTGAACACCGCCACGAAGTGGTTGTTCGAAGAACAAAGTATGAATTGAAGAAAGCGGAAGAACGCGCTCATATACTAGAAGGATTGATCATCGCTTCGGACAATATAGATAAGGTGATCGCTCTGATTCGATCGTCGTCTAATGCAGATGAAGCCCGAGCTAAGTTAATTGAGAACTTCAAGTTGTCTGAAATTCAAGCCAAAGCAATTGTTGAGATGCGCTTGCGTCAGCTTACCGGTCTTGAGCAAGATAAACTTCGAACAGAGTATGATGAGTTAATGAAAACCATCGAAGATCTTAAAGATATTTTAGATAAAAAAGAGCGTAGAATGCAAATCATTACTGATGAGCTTCTTGTTATCAAAGATAAATACGGAGACGAACGCAGATCTGTAATCGAATTTGCAGGAGGAAACTTCAGTATTGAAGATATGATTCCAGATGAGAAAGTTGTAATTACAATTTCTCATGCAGGTTATATCAAACGTACACCACTTTCAGAATACAAAACACAGCATAGAGGTGGAGTAGGTCAAAAAGCATCTACAACACGGAACGAAGATTTCTTAGAGCATTTGTTTGTAGGAACGAATCACCAATACATGCTGTTCTTTACACAAAAAGGGAAGTGTTTCTGGATGCGTGTTTATGAAATTCCAGAAGGATCTAAAACGGCTAAAGGTAGAGCCATTCAGAATTTGATCAATATCGAGCAAGATGATAAGGTAAAAGCCTTCATCAATACGCAAGACCTTAAGGATGAAGAATACATCAACAGTCATTATGTAATTATGGCTACCAAGAAAGGACAAGTTAAAAAAACCTTATTGGAGCAATATTCACGACCGAGAGCCAACGGTATCAACGCCATCACAATTAAAGATGAAGATGAATTACTTGAAGCAAAATTAACAACAGGTAACAGTCAGATTCTACTTGCAGTTAAGTCCGGTAAAGCCATTCGATTTGAAGAAGATAAAACACGACCTATGGGTCGAAGTGCATCTGGAGTTCGAGGAATAACCTTGAATGGTCCTTCTGATGAAGTTATCGGTATGGTATCTGTTAGTGATTCTGAAACTGAAATCTTAGTTGTTTCTGAGAATGGTTATGGGAAACGTTCTAGCTTAGATGACTACCGTACAACCAATAGAGGTGGTAAAGGAGTGAAGACGTTATCAATTACAGACAAAACAGGGGAGCTGGTTTCGATTAAAAACGTAAGCGACTTGGATGACCTAATGATTATTAATAAATCGGGAATTGCTATCCGAATGGATGTTGCCGATTTACGTGTGATGGGAAGAGCTACTCAAGGGGTTAAGTTGATTAACCTTAAAGGAAGTGATACCATTGCAGCTGTCGCTAAAGTGATGAAAGACGACGAAGAAATTCCTGAAGTTTCTGAGGATGATGTTCCGACTTCAGAAACTGATGGCACGAATCTTGAATAAAACCAACCAATAATAAAACATCTACAATGAAACATTTTTTTACATTTCTTTTAACTCTAGTTGTAACCCTTGGGTGGGCGCAGAAAAAAGAACTTAAACAGGCGCAAAAACTATATAAGTCAGCTAAGATATCAGAAGCCAAGGCTTCATTAGACGCTAATCAGGCACTTTTAGAATCTGCTGAATTGAAATATGCTGCTCCTTATAACCTTTTACGTTCTCAAATCTCTTTAGCAGAAGAAGCGTATCAGGCTTCTTATGATTATTTACAATTAGCTCAAAAAAGTTCTGGACTAAGTTCTAAAACAGACGAACAAAAAAGACTTTTAATTTCTGCAGTAATTAATACAGCTATTGAGCAATCAGAAAACAAAGAATTTGTTGCTTCTGCAGAAAACTTATATCTATCCTATGTGATCGATCCTGTAGCGAATGTAGATTATCTCTATTACGCAGCTTCAAATGCAGTAAATGCATCTGAATATAAATTGTCACTTAAATATTACCAAATATTAAAAGACATCAAATACACTGGGATAACCGTAAAGCATTATGTTACTGAGGTAGCTAACAATACCGAAATAGAAGTTTCAGCGTCAGAGTATTCTATTTACCAAAAGTCTAAAGATTACACCAATTTTAGAACAGAAGATACAGAATCTAAATTCCCAGAGATTGTTAAGAACATTGCTCTAATTTATAACCAATTGGGAGAAAAAGAGAAAGCAATTGCTGCTGTGAAAGATGCACGCGCTGAAAGCCCAAATGATTTAGGTTTAATTCTAACCGAAGCGAATATTTATATCGAGTTAGGTGAGAAAGAAAAATTTAAAACGTTGATGGGTGAGGCTATTGCTCAAGATCCAGAAAATGCAAACTTGTATTACAACCTTGGCGTTGTTACTGCAGACCTAGGAGATAAAGAAAACGCAAGAGCTTATTATGAAAAAGCAATCGAACTTGATCCTTCTATGGAGAACGGTTACTTGAATTTAGTAGCTCTCATTTTAGAAGATGAAACTTCAATTGTTGAGGAAATGAATTCTTTAGGAAATTCTAGAGCTGATAATGCAAAGTATGACATATTGAAAGAAAAGCGCGAGAGTGTGTATTCTGAATGTGTACCGATTCTTAAAAAACTCATGTCAATTTCTGATTCAAATCAAGAAGCAGCTCGAACTCTTATGAATATCTATGCAACTTTAGGTAATAATGAGGGCTTTATGGAAATGAAAAAATTGCTAGAATAGATTCAAATCATACGAATCAAAACAAAAAAACCTTCATTTCTGAAGGTTTTTTTGTTTTCAAATAAGTTTAGATTATTTTCTTAATCATTCGAAGTTTGTGCGAATGATTCTGAATTTCTTTATTGTAAATCCCAGTC
>JGI20154J14316_10003277_pt1 | contig 13081 bp, 9 predicted proteins | sample COG_04_FD_14316 | JGI IMG/M metagenome (IMG submission 14316) | reverse complement strand
CCTCTGCGGATGCAAACCCGGGTTTGTTGCCAGCTGGTTTAGGCAGCATGGGGGGTGATTTTAACCGAGTATTTGTTGACTCGTTTGAGCGCATCGTCTTGGGTGGTCAAGATGTTCGTACCGTTCTAAATGACCAAAAGAAAGCCTTAAGTAAAATCATGAAAGAAACTGGCGCGCCTTGTTGGGCGCCAGATGCTCCTTCTAAGGGTGCTTGTCCAGTAGAATAAGCACGGCCTCAGTGTTTAAAAGGGTGACCGGACAGTTCCTGTTCGGCCACCCGATGGTTTGTCCTTTTTTCTGGTACAAAGGACCATTAGGAGAATCCCTGTGAAATCAAAATTTTTACCTTACTATTTGATCGCGCCTGTAACGTTATTTCTTTTATGCTTTTTTGTTTACCCTTTTTTATTAGTGGCCTCTCAAGCCTTTAGTAGTGGCGGCGATGGCTATAGTTTTGATAATTTCAGTGAGATTCTGTCTTATTGGAAGTTCCCAATTTCTTTGAAGAATACCTTGCTATTAGCGGCTGCAGTTGTGCCGGTTCAGGTCGCACTCGCGCTACTGATGGCAACAATGGTGAACCGTATGGAGAAAGGTCGAGATATGGTGCTCTATATCTGGACTATCCCACTCGCCATTTCCGATCTGGCTGCCGGTATTATTTGGTTGGCCATATTTGAACAATCCGGATTCTTAAATTCAATGATGCACGCCTTGGGTGTTATTGATAAGCCGATGAACCTATTGTCCTACCAAAACATGGGCATGGTGTTTTTGGCCATAGCGCTCGCTGAAATTTGGCGTGCTACGGCCATTATGATGGTTATTCTAGTAGCGGGCATCGGTCTCATCCCGAAAGAGTATTACGAAGCCGCTGAAGTCTTTGGTGCCTCACCCTGGAAGCGGTTCACCAAAATAACCCTGCCATTGTTGCGTCCCTCTCTGCAAACGGCCTTGCTCTTGCGTGTTATTTTAGCGTTTGAAATATTTGCGGTGGTCGCGGCTTTGGGCGGCACTCTGTTCCCAGTACTGATGGGTCAGACCTATGAATACCAATTCGATCTCTTAAATAGTGGCGCGGCTTCAGCAATGGCACTGGTAATTTTGGCAATCTCTATTGCCTTTACCATAGTGATTATGAGAAGCCTTCGGGTGCCTAAGGGGATTCAGATATGACCACTAAAGTTGCCGTTGAGCGCTTGACGGACCCTAGAAAAACGGGTCAGCGAGTCTACTATACGGGCGTATTTCTGTTGTGCGCGTGGGTGATTGTGCCACTGTATTTTCTATTTTTGAATACCGTATCCTCGGCCGAGGCGGTAAATGGTTTTCCCAAGTCATTTTTGCCCGAATTCAATTTAGATAGCTTAAAATTCTTTGCTGGTTTTGACGGCATGGTCAGCGCCCTAGCTAATTCAGTGTATGTTGCGGGCATTACCATGATCCTGTCGATTACCATTGGTGCACCGGCAGGCTATGCCTTATCGCGTTTCGACTTTAAAGGTAAGGAGCTCTTTCGAGCGCTTATTTTGCTCACGCGGGCATTCCCCTTGCCACTTCTTGCGCTGCCATTGGCGGTGCTGTTTATTCGCATCGGCTTAGACGATACCATCTTTGGCTTGGCATTGGTGCACACCACGCTTGCCGTGCCGTTTGCGGTGTTAATTACCTTTTCTCTTTTTTCCGGTATTCCCATCGAGCTTGAAGAAGCCGCCTGGACATTAGGGTGCTCGCGCTTCACAGCATTTACCAAGGTGGTTTTCCCGCTAATTCTGCCCGGTATAACCGCGTCGGCTATCTTTGCGTTCGTCATATCTTGGAATGAAGTTTTTGCAGCGGCTGTGTTGACCATTGAAAATAGAACGCTTACCGCCTTTTTATTGCAAAACTTGGATACGGCTCCGATGCATTTGAAGTTTGCGGGTGGATTTATTCTGGTCGTGCCCGCTCTCGTGTTTATCTTTGCCGTTAGAAAATACCTATTCTCCATGTGGGGCATTGCGAATCGTTAATCGCAGCAGCCTTCGAAAAGGAACAAGTCATGGCCCAAATAATAATAAAGAACGTTGCTAAGAAGTTTGATACCTATCAGGCACTCTATGACATAAATCTCGATATTAAAGATCAAGAATTTATGGTTTTGTTAGGTGCCTCCGGTTGCGGTAAGACGACACTGTTGCGCATTATTGCAGGATTGGAAACCGCATCCAGTGGTGAGGTCTGGATCAACAATCGGCGTGTGGATCATTTACCACCAAAGGACCGCGGCATCGCAATGGTTTTTCAAAACTATGCCGTGTTCCCGCACCTGACCGTATTCGAAAATATCGGTTTTGGTCTGCGCATGCAAAAGCTGCCAGATGCCGAGGTGACACGCAGAGTTCAGAAAACTGCCGCTTTGATGCACATTGAGCAACTGTTAAAACGCTATTCCGGTGAATTGTCCGGTGGTCAACGGCAACGAGTTGCTGTTGCACGCGCGCTGGCCATGGAACCGGACGTAATTCTCATGGATGAGCCACTGTCTAACCTCGACGCCTTGTTGCGCTTAGAAATGCGCACCGAGTTAAAGGGCATCTTGGCAGAGAGCAAAACCACGGCCATATACGTTACCCATGATCAGGTCGAGGCGATGAGCTTAGCCGACCGCATCAGTGTGATGAATCAAGGCAAGATTATTCAGGCGTCTTCGCCAATAGACATCTACCGTAATCCGGCGGCGGAATTCGTTGCCGGCTTTATTGGCAATCCGCCGATGAACTTCGTTACTGCGACCGCACAGGGCCCGGGTAAATGGTTGGTGGCCGGGCAAGTCATCAGTGGCCCTCAAAGCCAAGTGGAGACGCTTAAGTTTGCGATTCGTCCCGAGGACCTGACTGTGAGCGATCAGGGTCTGGAGGCATTCGTTAAGGTCGTGGAGCCTTTGGGCGCCCATTTGCAGGTCACTTGCCTGGTGGACGGAAAGCTATTCCGGGCCTTACTGAACAGTGAATTGATCCTGAAACCAGGTGATGTTCTGCATTTTGAACCAATGTCGAATCGCGTGCGTTGGTTCGATCCCTCTACAACATTGGCCGTCGTATGAGTACTACAATGAAAAATGAAACCCTACAGAAAGCGGAAGCCATACTGCGCAAGAATGATCGCGGCAGCTATACGGTGCCGACCCACGGCCTCTACCCGTTCCAATGGAACTGGGACAGCTGTTTAAGTGCAATTGGCTTTTCCCATATTGATGAAGATCGGGCTTGGGTGGAAATTGAAACCCTGTTCAATCACCAGTGGGAAGATGGCATGGTGCCCCATATCGTGTTTCATCAACATGATGACGGCTACTTTCCTGGCCCCAGCGTCTGGCAGACCGGTCGTAAGGTCGACACCTCCGGTATCACCCAGCCACCGGTGGCCGGCTTTGCGGTTAAGAGAATTTTTGAACGTAGTTCTAATCCTGAGAAAATCAAGTCTCGAGTGCTGGAGCTGTTGCCTAAGATTCATGCTTGGCATCAATGGTTTTATCGCTGCCGCGATCCTAAAGGCTCGGGTTTGGTGGCCATTATTCACCCATGGGAAAGCGGCCGAGACAATTCCAACGACTGGGATAATGCCCTTGCAAGGGTTCCAACAGACGGGGTAGGGAGCTTTACTCGGCGTGACACTGCGCATGCCGATGCGTCCCATCGCCCGACTCAAGGTCAGTACGAACGCTATATTTGGTTGGTAAAAGCCTTTCGTCAGCACCAGTGGGACAATACAACCCTGCATGATAACTCGCCCTTTCAAATGATTGATCCGGGTTTTAATGCCATCCTGATTCGATCTTGTTTTGATCTCGCCGAACTTGCCGATCAATTGGGTGAGACTCAGATGGCCGAAGAGTCCCGTGCCCTTGGTGCGCATGCGTTAGCAGCACTGGAGTCGTTATGGAGTGATAAATGGGGCCAGTATCTGTGTTTGGACAGAATATCGAATGAGTTGGTCGAGAGCCCATCGATCGGTGGTCTCATTCCGGTATTCACCAATATTCCCATGGCCCGCGCTCAAGCAATAGCCGCCAAGCTCGATGAACTGCATCAACTGTGCAGCTATGGCATACCAAGTCATCATCCGTTGTCAGAGGACTTTGACAGCAAGCGATACTGGAAGGGCCCGGTCTGGTTAATTATCAATTACCTGATCGCGGACGGGCTGCGAAAATATGGCCTAACTGCACGAGTTGAGCGCATTACCAGCGACAGTATTAAGCTTATCCATCAAAGCGGTTTTGCGGAATATTATAGCCCGTTAGACGGTGAGCCCTGCGGCGGTTTGGACTTTACTTGGACCGCGGCTATGGTTTTTGAGTTTATAAATAGCTTCGCTGCTGAACAATAAAGGTTTCGAGCCCATTGAAAATAGTCATCGCGCCAGACTCATTTAAAGAAAGCCTTACCGCGGTTGAAGTCGCGGATATCGTCGCGGGCGCATTTAAACGCGCCATGCCCGAGTGCGAAGTGGTGACGTTTCCGCTGGCCGACGGTGGTGAAGGCACGTGCAGTGCCTTGGTCGCCAGTTTAGGCGGTCAGATGATTTCAGAGGAGGTGTTAGACTGCCTCGGCCAGCCAATGCGAGCCCATTGGGGACGGTTGCCGAGTCAATCCGAACGCGGCGATATTGCGGTCATTGAATTTGCCGCAGCCTCAGGCTTGGAAAGTATCCCGCTGGCGGCTCGTAACCCCTTGCAGGCTTCCAGCTACGGTACCGGACAGTTAATTCGTCGGGCCCTGGACGCGGGGGTGCAAGACTTTATTATTGGACTCGGCGGCAGTGCGACAAACGATGCGGGCGCCGGTCTATTGAATGCCTTGGGCATGCAATTTCTCAATCAGGCAGGTGAACCAGTGCCCTTAGGAGCCGCCTACCTGAGTGACGTTAAGGTTATCCGGGTCGAAGACTTTGACCCACGTGTGAGCACAGCGCGCTTTCGAGTTGCCTCGGATGTGAACAATCCACTGCTCGGCTCGTCCGGAGCCACCGCGGTCTACGGTCCACAAAAGGGTGTAACGCCGAGTCGTGTGCCGAAACTCGATGCGGCCCTTGCATCGTTCGCGACTGTGAGCGAGGCACTCACCGGCACCGTGCACCGTCATGCCCCAGGAGCCGGTGCCGCAGGTGGCGCGGGCTTTGCTCTTATGCAATATTTCCCAGTAGCGTTTTATTCGGGTATTGAGCTAATGTTATCGATCTTAGAATTCGATAGCCAATTGGAGAATGCCGATCTGGTCATTACCGGTGAAGGAAGCCTGGATGAACAAAGCTTTCACGGTAAGGTTCCGGTCGGCGTGGCTTTAAGAGCGCAACAAAAGGGCGTACCGGCGATTGCGCTGTGTGGCAGTCTTTCCGGTCGATTGGAAAAACTGAATGAGGTGGGGATTGCGGCCTGCTTCTCCATTGTGCCGGGAAGTTGTACCTTAGCAGAAGCGCTCGACAATGCCGCTCAAAACTTAGACCAATGTGCTTACAATGTGGCCCAAGTGCTGGCCATAAACTTGCCGACTAACAGGCCTAAAGCCTAAAGCCTAAAGCCTAAGGCCCTAAGAAGGTCGATTGCCAGAGGAGGAGACCGCAACCAGCCGTAAGGACCGAATGCAAAATGACCGAACACAAAAAAGCCAACTGAGATGCTCAGTTGGCTCAATAAAAACCGTCAACATATATTAGGACGGGGCATAGCGATTGAGGCCATCGCTTACTCGGCGGGCCTTAATTGCATTTCGAATCACCACAGTTCAGGCAGGTCAGGCAACCGTCCATCACGATGGCGGCCTTGGTGCTGCACAGCTTGCAAAGCTGAGCATCGGGCGGGAAGTTACCCTCGTCGCTGTCATCACCGGCGGCTGGCTGGGCCTGACGGGCTTCGTATTCGGCTCGTTTCTCTTGAATCATCTTCTTCTGATGCACATCGAGCTGATCGTTGGTGATCATGCCGATCATCTTCAGATGCTTCTCGACCACATCGCCAATCTCGGCCACCAGTGAGGGCATAAACTTACCGCCACGCTTAAAGTAGCCGCCCTGCGGGTCAAACACCGCGCTCAGTTCGTCGACGATAAAGGTGATATCGCCGCCCTTACGGAACACCGCAGAGATCAGCAGCGTGAGTGCCACAACCCATTGGTAATGCTCCATGTTCTTTGAGTTGATAAAGATTTCAAAGGGTTGGCGCATCTCATGACTGGTGCCTTCGTTGAGCAGCATGTCATTGATGGTGACGTACATGGCGTGTTCTGACATCGGCGTCTTAATCTTGTAGGTCGAGCCGATCAGCATCTCGGGTCGCTCGACCGCTTCGTGCATCTGCACGATGGCACGGCGATCAACGGCGTCCGATTCAGCCTTGGCGAGGGCTTGTTTGTCTGCCGTGACGACTTCATAGCCGACGATCTTTTGGTCAATCTTTTTCATCGTAGTCATCCTTAAAATTTCCCGTAGTAGCCTTCTTTGAGCGCATCAAAGAGGTTGGCAGCTGAATGGGTTTCGCCATCGTATTCAATCATCTCATTGCCTTTGGCTTCCATGGTGGAGCCGTCGGCCAGTTTGAAGCGATAGGTGGTGTTGGCCAGATCGACTTCTTTGACCAGTACGCCCTGGAACGCTTCCGGGTTAAAACGGAAGGTGGTGCAGCCCTTGAGGCCCTGTTCATAGGCGTAGAGATAAATATCTTTAAAGTCATCGAACGGGTAGTCAGTAGGCACGTTGGCGGTCTTGGAGATCGACGAGTCGATCCACTTCTGTGCCGCGGCCTGAATGTCCACATGCTCTTTCGGCGCTATATCATCGGCGGAGCGGAAATAGTCCGGCAGCTGCGCATCGGCCGCGTCGCTGTAAGGCATGGCCTGATCATTGACCAGTTGGCGGTAAGCCAAGAGTTCAAAGGAAAAAACATCTATCTTTTCCTTGGTCTTGCGGCCTGAGCGAATCACATTACGGCTATAGTGGTGCGCAAAGCTTGGCTCGATGCCGTTACTGGCGTTATTGGCAATCGACAGACTGATGGTGCCGGTCGGGGCAATAGACGAATGGTGCGTGAAGCGGGCGCCGGTTTGGGCCAGTTCATTAACCAGTTCGGGTGCCTCGGCGGCCAGCTTTTGCATATAGCGGCTGTATTTAGCGTGCAGAATACGACCGGGCAGCTTGTCACCCACCTGATAGCCATCGCTGAGTATTTCTGGGCGCGCGCGCACCATCTCTCCAGTGATTTCGAATTCTTCGCTCATAACCGGCGCTGGGCCTTTCTCGCGCGCCAGTTCCAAACCGGTTTCCCAGCCGGCCATGGCCATGCTTTTGGTCACTTCTTCGGTGAAGGCCACCGATTTGTCATCGCCATACTTCATTTGCAACATGGTGATGGTAGAGCCCAAACCTAGGTAGCCCATGCCATGGCGACGTTTGCGGACAATTTCCTGGCGTTGGCCTTCCAAGGGTAGGCCATTGATTTCCACCACGTTATCGAGCATGCGGGTGAAAATCTGCACGACTTTACGATACTTGTCCCAGTCGAAGCGGGCCTTGTCGGTGAAGGGATCGGCGACAAAATGGGTCAGGTTGACCGAGCCCAGCAGGCAGCTGCCATAGGGCGGCAGAGGCTGTTCGCCACATGGGTTGGTGGCGCGGATGGTTTCACAAAACCAGTTGTTATTATATTCATTGACCTTGTCGATCAGAATAAAGCCTGGCTCGGCGAAATCGTAGGTGGAGGTCATGATGATATTCCACAGATTGCGCGCCTTGATCACCCGATACACCTTAAAGGCGATCTGGCCGTCTGCGTTCTGCATATAGACATTCTTGACGTGCCAGTCTTTCCAAATCACCTGAGCGCTGTCGTTGACATCCAGACCGTCGCGCAGCGCTTCAGCTTCAGAAACCGGGAACACCAGAGGCCATTCCTGATCGTTCTTAACCGCTTCCATAAATTCGGTGGTGATCAACAGCGACAGGTTGAACTGACGTAGGCGAGCATCTTCGCGCTTGGCCTTGATAAAGTCGATTACATCGGGATGGCTGACATCGAAGGTCGCCATCTGGGCGCCGCGTCGGCCACCGGCCGAGGACACGGTAAAGCACATGCGGTCATAGATATCCATAAAGGACAGTGGGCCGGAGGTGTAAGCGCCAGCGCCGGAGACGAAGGCGTCGCGCGGGCGCAGGGTGGAGAATTCATAACCGATGCCGCAACCGGCTTTCAGCGTAAGGCCTGCTTCATGCACCTTCTTCAGGATGCCGTCCATCGAGTCTTCGATGGTACCGGACACGGTACAGTTGATGGTTGAGGTGGCCGGTTTGTGGGCCAGCGCGCCGGCATTGGAGACAATACGACCGGCTGGGATGGCGCCGTTTTCAAGCGCCCACTTGAACTTGCTCTGCCACTCGTCTTGCTTCTTCTTACCCTTCTCAACGGCAGATAAGGCATCGGCCACTCGAGAGAAGGTGTCGTGCATGCTGTTATCCACCGGGTTACCGCGACTGTCTTTCAGGCGGTACTTGGAGTCCCAGATGTCGATCGACGCGGATTGATGGTCGATCTTGACGCAATTATCACGTTCCAGCTCTGTTTTGTCAGTCATGGCGGCAGGCTCCTTAGTCTACAGAATGAGATTAAATACTAGTTGTAGTGTTGAAAGTGATTCTAAAACACTATCTGTAGTGTTGGAAGGGAATTTTATTTTTCTGCATTGTTGACATTGACGCAGCCCGACCGCCGTGCGGTTTGGCGGCGAAAAATATTTTTTCCGGGGCTATGCGATTCAAGTTGAAGTTGACCCGGAGCGGGCTCTGGGGTAACTGGTAATTGCCAAACGCTCGGCTCAGACTGCGCCCGGTGTCGTGGATCGCCGGTCCGCAGCGGGGCGGGTATAGGCGGAAACTCGGTTGCGACCCCGTTGCTTGGCCTGATACAGGGCCTGGTCGGCGAAGCCGATCAACTGATGCACACTGTTCGCCCGGCTGCTAATCAGTTCGGCAACGCCGAAACTGGCGGTCAGGGTAATATCCGGATGATCACCGCGCACCGGTGTTTTGGCCAGATGAACGCACAGATCCTGAGCCATGCTGAGCGCCATGTCCAGATCGGTATCGGCCAGCAGGATAACCAATTCCTCACCGCCGAAGCGGGCAATGATATCCCGTTTGCGCAGCTTGTAACCGCGTAAGAAGGACGCGACGAATATTAGACACTCGTCACCCACCAGGTGGCCATGGGTGTCGTTGATCGCCTTAAAATGGTCCAGATCCATGATCACCAGCGCTAGGGGTTGGCGATAGCCTATGGCGAGCTGAAATTGCAGCTCCGATAACTTATCTAGGGTTTGCCGATTGAGCAGGCCGGTCAGGTGATCGGTTTCGGCGATCAACTTTATTTCATCGTTTTGATGCGACAGGTCCTCGGCCTGTTCCGTGAGCAGCTCATTGTGCAAACGCAGTTGGCGGGTTTTCAGGGCCACTTCCTCACCCAGATGCGCACTGATGTTCGGAGGTTTTTAGCGCGTCGACAAAGCGCGCCGATTGGATCTGGGTTTGCACAAAGAGGAACAAGAAGAGCGCATATTCGGTCACATAGAGGTTATAGCTGGCCAATTGGCCGGCAATTACATCATTGATAACGGCCATCATCAGGGGGGTGGCGCTGAGCAGGAAATGGCGCGCATCGGGCAGGCGCAATACGAGGCCGCGAATAATAGTCAGCAAGCAGAGCAGGGTGAAGAACAGTAACGCCAGTTGATAGGCCCATAGATGTGCGGTGACGGTGGACATCGGGGCGATAGCGGTTGCCAGAATCGCTAGGGCAAAGAGTCCATAGGTCAGCCGCATCAACTGACGCCCCGAACGCACCGGAAAAAATCCTAACAATAGTTGCAGTCCGGCAATGGCCGGCCAAAAAATTAAGATGTACTCAACCTTATAGAAAAAAATAGACCAGTAGGGCTGGGCGATAAAATAGTCGACATAACCGGATGAAAAAGCCGCTCTGGAGAGGCTAACCCCGGAAAAAAGCGCCAAGAGCAGCAGGGTGGTTTCCTGGGGTCGGCGCAGGAAAAAGACCATATTTTGAATAGTCGCATAGATGCCCACCGCGATCAGAAAAGTGCGCACCAATAGGTCGGTCAGGATGAGACGAAATGCACTGTCATACTCACGCAAAGTAAAGTCGCCATAGAGGCCGGAATGGTTTGAATGGTACGCCGACAGGTACACCACTAGGGTGCCGCCCTGGCTGGTGCTGGGCAGGATCAATAAGGACGCCTTATGACGCATCGCCTGGTCCTCGGCGTTTTCGGCAATCTGCCCGGACTGACCGAGCAGCTGCACCGCGCCGGCGTCGTCGACCCACCAGGCTTGCCAAGCGTCTCGAGCATAGCGCATCGATAGAGCCGGACGGACAAAGGCGGCGTCCAGATGGGTGAGTCGCAGCAGGTAGGTGCCATGGCCGCGCACGATGCCGTCGCGCCCGGCCAGACCCTCTATCGGTAAATCGACCAAATAGTTGGGCAGTTCAACCCGATCCACAGAGAGGTCGGCGGAGCCAATCTGATCCAACGGTAGCCAGCGGCCCCAACTAAAGCCCCAGCTGCCGGCCAAGCTAAGCTCGCCATCTTGCAGCGCCGCCTCGGCGTTAAGTGTTGGAACGGGCGCGGCCAACACTGGCTCGAGCAGTGCCCAGAGCAACAAGGTGGTACCTAGGCGCGTCAGGTTTTTGAATACAGTCAATAGCTTACCTTAGGGCCTAAGAGTGAGTGTCGGGGCGAGATCTGGCCAACCTAATCGGCGCTGATAGCTTGAATCAGTATAGTCGGAACAGCGGACGATCCGCGGCGTCTGGGGGGTGGTTTGAGGCCAGGGTCTAGCGTAGACGGAGTGGGGTTTTTGAGCCGCTTAGACCTCTGCCTCGGGCCCGCTCGGGTCGTAGGCCTCCACCCGGTTTCGACCGTGCCGCTTGGCCTGATAGAGGGCCTGGTCGGCAAAGCCAATCAGTTGGTGCACGCTTTGTGCCCGACTGCTAATCCGCTCGGCAATGCCAAAGCTGGCGGTCAGGATGATATCGGGATGGTCGCCGGTGACCGGTGTCTTGGCCAGGCTATCGCAAAGATCCTGGGTAATCTTGGTGGCCATGGCGAGGTTGGTATCGGCTAGCAGGATAACCAGTTCTTCGCCGCCGAAGCGGGCGATGATATCGCGCTTACGCAGCTTGTAGCCGCGTAAAAAAGATGCCACAAAGATCAGACATTCATCGCCCACCAGATGGCCATGGGTATCGTTAATGGCCTTGAAATGATCGAGGTCCATGATCACCAGCGCCAAGGGTTGGCGATAGCCGATGGCCAACTGGAATTGCAGCTCGGATAACTTGTCCAGGGTTTGGCGATTGAGTAGGCCGGTCAGATGATCGGTCTCGGCGATCAATTTTATTTCGTCGTTTTGATGCGACAGATCCACGGCTTGTTCGGTTAAACGCTCGTTGTGTAAGCGCAGTTGCCGAGTTTTTAGGGCAACTTCCTCAACTAGATGGGCGCTCAGGTGTTCGGATGTTTTCAGTGCGTCGACAAAGCGAGTCGACTGAATTTGAGTCTGTACGAAGAGAAAGAGAAACAAACCATACTCGACAATAAAGAAATTATAACTGGCCATTTGTCCGGCGATCAGATCGTTAAAAACGGCCAAGACGAGCGGCGTGATACTGAATAAGAAATGCCGGGCATCCGGAAGTCGAAGCACCAGGCCGCGCACCACGGTAATCATGCATAGCGCGGTAAAAACCAGCAGGCCGATTTGATAGGCCCATAGATTTAGCGTCACTTGCGACAAGGGGGCAAAACTGGTGACCAGTATCAGTGCGCCAAAGAACAGGTAGACCCCGAGCATAAACTGACGCGATCCGCGCACCGGAAAAAACGCCAATAAAAAATGTAACGCGGCGATACCTGGCCAGACCACTAACAGATATTCTGCCTTAAAAAAGGTTGTTGCCCAGCGCGGTTGGGCAATAAAATAGTCGACATAGCCGGACGCTAAAGCCGCCCGTACTAAAATCACCGCGGCAAACAGCGCTAAGAGTAAGAGGGTTTTTTCTTGCGGCCGGCGAACATAGAAAACCAAATTCTGAATGGTGACATAGATACCAACAGCGATTAAAAAAGTGCGTACGGTCAGGTCCGTCAGCAGCCCCCTTAGGGTCGTCTCCTGTTCGCGTATGGTCAGTTCACCATAGAGGCCGGCATAGCTGGTGTGATAGGCCGATAGGTAGATCACCAGAGTGCCGCTCTGACTCTTGCCGGGCAGGTGGATAATGGCGGTATTGTTGCGAAACGCCTGCTCATCCGCGCGCTTGGCTATCTGCCCCGATTGCCCCAGTAGGCTGATCTCGCCGCTGCTATCGACCCACCATGCCTGCCAAGCATCTTGCACATAGCGGACAAACAGGGTGGGATGCTCAAATGCCTCACGGAGGTTGTCGATTTGCAAAACATAGGTGCCATAGCCTTGAACAATATTATCGGTTTTCTGGGTTTGGCTGCTCCCTAGGTTGAGTAAGAAGTTCGGCAGCTCAACGTGCTCGACCGACAGTTCGCTCGATTGAATCGTATCCAGGGGGATCCAGCGGCCCCAGGTAAAGCCCCAGGTGCCGCTCAGACTGACTTCACCCTTGTTGAGCGCAGTCTGCGCATCCAAGGTGGGCACCGAGGCGGCGAACAGCGGTCCGGTCAGTGCCGACAAGACCAGGATGGCCGAGCGTCGAATCAGTCTTTTCACGGGGGTCAATAGGTCACCTTAATATACAACAGTGAGTGGTAGGCCTTGTAGTGGCCAAACTTAACTATTAGGGCGTTACAGACGAGTATAGTTGGGCGCCGCGCAATGCCGGCTAGGAGGGGGGTGGGATGAGTTGAGGGTCTAGATTATGTGCCCGAGTGGCCGTTCAACCGGGGGCGAGCGATGACTAATAAGACCCCTTGCCGGGTTGGGTGGCTTGGCAAGGGGCGACAGATTAAGCGGCCAATAGGATCGACCGCCTCAATACTACTCTTTAGCCTTGGCTTGTAGGATGTCG
>JGI20154J14316_10003275_pt1 | contig 13092 bp, 9 predicted proteins | sample COG_04_FD_14316 | JGI IMG/M metagenome (IMG submission 14316) | reverse complement strand
CTTTATTACGAATGATATTATATATCAATTTTACATCTATTTTCAATATTCCAATGTTATCAGTAAAGACCATTGTATTTACACATACTCTTTGGATCACCAATAGACATGAATAGGACGTAAAATATTATATTTACATTAGCGAAGCCAGTTTTCTGCGATTATTTTTGCTTGGTCACTATAATAGAAACTTAAATGTTTACGCAGATCTTCGACCGTTTCACTATTTAATAAATCGTCGTGCAAATCTTGGTCTCTAGTTGTAATTTTCTCCCAGGCGTTTCTAAATGAACGTAGGTCTTTTAACAATTCATCACGATTCATTTTGTTTAATGGTTTTTTAACAGTTAGAACCTTTTTGGAGGATTTCTTGTTTGATACTTTTTTAGAGGATTTCTTGTTTGATACTTTTTAGACGATTTCTTGGTTGATNCTTTTNCCTTTTTCCATCTATGTATTCCATTTATTTTTGAAACAATTTCCCACATGTTTTCATCATTCCCTCGTTTTTTAACACCTATTTTACATTTTGTAGCACTAATGTCTGGTGCTTTTCTACCTACAGACTGTATATCTGGCATTTAATATAATTTTCTTTTTTATTATATATGAGTGAATCTAAATATATAGATTTAAAATTTTGTTTAGGTAATACGCAATCAGGTGGTAGAATATTACAAAATGGTATTTCATTAATAAATCCATTTATTAATAATATAAAAATAATACAAGAAGCAGGCGGGCCTTTACTGCAAAAGCGCCCTGCAAATACCAAAGTTAATACATCTGGGTGGGGTATTAATTCTGAAAAACAAATTGTCCCAGATTTACATAATTCTATTACTAATACTAAACCTAGAGTTTTAGAAGTTGGACCAGGAACTGGACCCTTATTGACAAAAATTATCAATATATATGGATCTGAAAATGTATATGCTATGCAACCATTGGTTGCTGAATATTCGTCCTATAATCACACAGTTCGAGAATTACTATTAGATAATCATTTTATTGAAGATTCTTTAGAAAATTATTCTACTAAAGAATCAAGACTAACATTTGATATTATATACATTTATAAATGGAATATAGATATTCGCATTGTTGATGATTTTATTAATGGATTGAGATTATCATTAAATCCAGGTGGAATTATATATATAACATCTGTTGAAAAAAAACGATTTCATAAAGCTGACCCATATATGAACTTAATACACAAAATGGTTCCATATTTTAATATAGCTACTTCTATACAAAAAGTTGGAACTTATGAATACGGTGTAGTAAAATTAACACATAAAATATAATATGTAATTTTTTATAGGCCAATCATAACTTGATAATGAGGATTAACTTCAATAGACCATTTATAAATACCATCAAAATCAATAATTCCTATATCAATTACACAAAAATCAAACGTATTATTTAGATTTAACTAAATATGTGTATACAATTTTTTCTTGTAAATATTGTTATATATTGGATTAATTTCATTAATAACCGGAAATATCATTTTAATTGTAAATTTTGTCGAATATGTATGGTTTCCTAAAGGTATACAGTGTTGCCAACAAAGCCGTGTTTCTCCATCCATAATTGTTAATTGATTTTCTTTAATTTTGACCCTAATAGGTTTTCTAGTTTTAAATTCTTCTTCTGTAAATATATGCGGTATTAGATCATAATAAAAAGATGGACCCACATTTATAGTTACAATTGGTCCATCGCCTCCAGATATATTATCTATATGGCAATGTAAATTTGATGTATTATCTTTATATTTTAAAATAGACAATTTTACTTCATTCTTTAAATTTTTAATTATATTTTTATCTGTTATATTCATATTTTGTAAAGCTTTATTAAAATAAAAGTTTATAATGTCAACAAATTCTTTATTATTTTTTATAAGATCTAAAACTTGATTAATATTCAATCTTATTAAACGAGTTTTAATTTTAGGATCCTTATTATTTTTTTCAAATATTGAATGATTTGATGGAAATTTTGTATAATATTCTGACCCCTCAAATGTATCAAATAATTTATTTAAAGTTATTTTATCATTCTTTGTCATTGTTTCGGTCGAACCCAATTTAAATCCATGAGGTATATTTATACTACTTATTCTTTTTGTTGGTAAATCCAATGTTGTCATGAATTTATTTTTATTATTCCATATAATTGATGTAATTGATTCTCCCCCTACTATTTTAATTTTTGATATTTTATCGGGTATATTAAGTATTTCATAAATTTCATTCTCATTTTTATTACTTTCTAATTTTTTTTTGATATTTAAATATTTACTTTTATATTTTAAATATTTACTTTTATATTTTAGATCCATATGATTAGTTAAGATATTAGTTTTATCATTAATGTTCATATGCATTGACATTTACAAAATCATCTTGTATTTATTCAGATAATTTTATGGTAAGTATTATTTACATTTAAAAATTAAATTATGTATATAAATATATAATTTAATATGGATAATTTAATATTTAAAACAGATTCATATAAAGTTTCACATCATAATCAGTTTCCAAATGGTACTGAATATGTGTATTCTTATTTTGAAACAAGAGGAGGCGTATACAATGAAATATGTTTCTTTGGACTTCAATATATTATAAAGAAACATCTTTGTGGTCAAGTAATTACTCAATCTATGATAGATGATGCGGATGAATTATACAAACAGCATTTTGGAACAAATACAAATATTTTTAATAAAGAAGGATGGCAGTATATACTTGATAAATATCAAGGAAGATTACCGATTAGAATAAAAGCAGTACCAGACGGGACTATTTTACCAGTTAAAACATGTTGTATGACTGTTGAAAATACAGATCCATTATGTTATTGGTTAGTTAATTTTATTGAAACATTATTAGTTCAAGTATGGTATCCGATGACTATTGCTACTAATTCTCGTCTACAAAAACAAATAATTATGAAATATTTAAAAGAAACGGGCGATACATCAGGTATTGGATTTAAACTTCATGACTTTGGTTGTAGAGGTGTTTCTTCAATGGAAACAGCTGGAATTGGGGGGTGTGCTCATTTAACACAATTTTTAGGTACAGATACTGTACCTGCATTAATTATAGCTAAGGAATATTATGATTGTCCATGTGCTGGATTTTCTATTCCTGCATCTGAACATAGTACAATGACGGCATATACTAAGGAAGGGGAAGTCGAAGCATATAGTAATATGTTAGATATATATCCTGAAGGATTAGTTGCATGTGTATCCGATAGTTATGATATATATTATGCATGTTCAGAAATTTGGGGTACTCTCCTAAAAGATAAAGTTATGAGTCGTAATGGCACATTAGTAATTAGACCAGACAGTGGCTATCCACCTGAAGTTGATCTAAAAATTCTTCAAATTTTAGGAGAAAAATTTGGTACTAGAAAAAATGATAAAGGTTATTTAGTTTTAGATGACCATGTTAGAATAATACAAGGCGATGGTATTGATAAAGATATGATAATTACTATTTTAGAACATTTGAAAGATAATGGCTGGAGTGCTGATAATATAGCATTCGGTTCAGGTGGTGGACTTCTACAAAAATTTAATCGTGATACATTACAATGTGCATTTAAATGCAGTTCAATCACAATTAATGGAATTGAATCAGATATATATAAAGATCCAGTTGGAGATTCAACCAAAAAATCAAAAAGAGGGAGAATGACTGTTAATAATATAAATGGTAACATAGTAACATTATGTGGTAAAGATGTTCAAGAAGATACAAATATATTAGAAACAATTTTTGAAAATGGTAAAATTATCAAAACATATTCTTTTGACGATATTAGAGAAAGATCTAATATTTAGAGACGCTTATTATGACGGACATTGATCTCCCAATACATTCTTATATTCTATATAATCATAAAAACATATATTTTAATATATAAAAAATTAATTAAATTTAAAATATTTGTATAAGTTATACAAATGATTTATACAATTAATTATTTTATGATAGGAGGATCTAACGAATCTAAAAATGTTATAACAAGAGATTATATTTATAGTCATAAATTGTCTTCTAATTATGAAAATGAATTAAATTCATTTAAGATATTTGATAATAGTGATAAAGAATATAGTCCTGTTACAAATGGAGTAAAAAAATCGGTAGATTTAAGCAAATTAGGAAATGCGCATATATTAATTCAAGGTTTATTACCTGCACCAAATTTAAATATAAAAAAGTATGATCTCAATAAAGTATTTTATATGCCTAATAATTTTACACCACATAAGCATGGTAATGCACAACATCATATGGCTTTAGATAAATTTAAAATAAAAAAAGTATTTTCTGTTAAAAAGAGTGAGTTTGATATTATATCTTCAAAAGAAGAACAAATTAGTTTAAGCTTTTATAGAAATAAGTTAAAAGAATTTAATAATGGTGAAAGTAATACAGCAATAGAAACATGGATTCATTGGAAAATCCCAACAGACGAACTACCATATCCTGTATTATATTGTAAAAAAAATAGTATTATTTGGTGGGATATGAATACCCATCATGACCTAAATTTTGTTTCAGAAGAAAGTTATATAAAAAATAAAAAAGGAGATGGAATAGAATTAGACGGATATAGTGCGAATGATTTAAAAATAATTATTACAATTATGGATGAACCAGGTACATACTATTTTCTATGTTCAATGGGAAATCATGCTGAAAGAGGACATAAAATTAAAATTATTGTAGTTGCATAATTTTTCCATATGACGATTTATCAGTAATCTTATGACTATTTGCGATATTTCAATTATATAATATATTTCGAGTGTTTATACTAATAGATGATAGAATAAAATTGATTTAATAAATAATTAAATAACTAAATAACTAAAAATAACTAATAATAGAATGCCGGGAGCTGAAGCAGGCAAAGAAGCAGTGGCGACGATGAAGGCACACATTGTTTGCACGTTTTATCAGTCAGGCATATGCAATCTAGGCAAAGAATGCAAGTCCCTGCATCGCAGGAAGAACACAAAAGTTTGCACGTTTTATCAGTCAGGCATATGCAAAGGCAAAAAATGCAAGTTCCTGCATACTCAAGGACCTAAAGATGCCCCAGGTTTAACAAGAAAAAACGACTGTATCGAGACGGAAATTACACCAGGAACATCAATTGCAGTCACAGAGACCGCTAAACGATGACACAAAAGAAAAAGACTATCACAAAAACAGCGAGAATAAATGTAAACATGATTGGACTTGTCTCCGTGACAGATGTCATAACAAAGGGGATGGGAAGGGCAAATATAGAGCATACAGGTGCTCTATGTGCAAGAAATTTCAGCGTCGCTACTAACTTTATGAAAATGGTAATTTATATATAACGAAGACAGAAGATGATTGAACCTGGAATGCGTATAAGATCATACATATGTTTAAGTCCAATGTTGAATAACTAACAAAATACATTATTTTTTCCTATTACAATTTAAATAGATCAAAACATGGTATTAAAATAACGGAAATAAAATTATTTCTATTATTATATAATAATAGAAATATTCTTAATACTTCAATATGTTATATAAGGATTTGGAAATAAACCTTCGGTTTATGATATATTATGTACCTATCGGTAAATAATATATATGCTGCGATAATTTTATGGTACTCTAGTGATTAAACCATCTAATTCAAGTTTACCAAATCCATCATCACCCATATAACAGTTCCATTATTTTGAAGTGTCAGATGATAAAGATATAGCCCATGATCCAATAGCTTTCAAATAGTTAGGTATAGCAACATTATCAAAATACTCTATTATTGGTAGTTGTGCATTCCATCTTGGGTCGTCTTTATGTTCTTCATCCTGCTTTCTAAACTCTTTCGGTATTGATAACCCCAAATCATAGTTATCTAGAAATCTAGTAATGTTCAAAAGTGGAGTGTCTAAAAAAGAGTTCCTAGATAATTTTGTCATACCCTTATCAAAGAAATCGCACCATCCCTCATGAATTAATAAAAACATCATAAATGTTATTGAATATAATTGTTTTTTGTCAGTAATTGTACCTTTACAAAAGTTATAAAATGACAAAAGATTATCTCTATCGTGTCCGTTCTGTGAATAACATATGCCTATATAGTTCTTTCCATGAGTAAGGTCATGATCAAGAAATAAAATTGGGTTCAGATACCTTCCGTCAGCCCATACAGATTTGGACGCAATTCCGCATATATTAACATTTTCTAGAAAATTGGAAACTATTTCATTTAGCGTTAAATAATCCAGAATCGTTATTAAGTTTGTTAACTCACCTGTTTTGGGGTACAAATTCGTTAACCTGTTAGTGTCATATGTAATAAATCTTTTTACTGTTTTATAGTCCTTCCAATTCATAGATATTAATGCTTGATAAGTTGGATATATCTTATTTACATCGGTTTCATTAAATGGTTGATCAATAGGGATTTCGTTCAACGTAAATAAAATAATAATTTGTAAAGAAGCAATATTTATTCTTCCTATGAAATTGTTGTCATCATTGTCTATATTGTCACGAATTTCAGTTACATCTTGTTTTAAAGCATTAGTTTTTCCCGCATCTAACCCTAAAGAGTCTATTTTATCATCAGCATCTTTCCATAAATAATCCATAATTTCTACAGTTATATTCGGATAATCCAAATCTGGAATTCTGCTGGTTAATTGGCTACATAATGATACATAATGGGATCTCTCATCTTTTGAAAGATTTCCACCACCAATTAGAAAGTTGTCGTCTGCACCACATTTTGACAATTTTACTCTTTGATAATGTATTTTATTTAAACTACATTTTTTTATTATCTCTTCATTTGATTGTAATGAGCCACCAATTGAATAATTAATTTTATACTTCATTTTATATATATATAAATAAAATAATTTGTTAGAAAATAAATCAAGTTGTAATAGCATATAAAGATCGCTTATGTAGAATTGGATATGAAATGATTGAATATATAATAAATTCTTTTTCTAATGGTGAAATAAATAGTTATCATAAGTTTTAATTAACAGTTATTCACCGAGCTGAAGCAGGCAAAGAAGCAGTGGCGACGACGAAGACACACATTGTTTGCACGTTTTATCAGTCAGGCATATGCAAAGGCAAAAATGCAAGTTCCTGCATACTCAAGGACCTAAAGGTGATTCTGGCGCACAAGATGCCCTAAGTTTAACAAGAAAAAACGACTGTATCGAGACGGAAATTACACCAGGAACATCAATTGCAGTCACAGAAGGAGAAGCAGAGGGACCGCTAAACGATGACACAAAAGAAAAAGACTATCACAAAAACAGCGAGAATAAATGTAAACATGATTGGACTTGTCTCCGTGACAGATGTCATAACAAAGGGGATGGGAAGGGCAAATATAGAGCATACAGGTGCTCTATGTGCAAGAAATTTCAGCGTCGCTACTAACTTTATGAAAATGGTAATTTATATATAACGAAGACAGAAGATGATTGAACCTGGAATGCGTATAAGATCATACATATGTTTAAGTCCAATGTTGAATAACTAACAAAATACATTATTTTTTCCTATTACAATTTAAATAGATCAAAACATGGTATTAAAATAACGGAAATAAAATTATTTCTATTATTATATAATAATAGAAATATTCTTAATACTTCAATATGTTATATAAGGATTTGGAAATAAACCTTCGGTTTATGATATATTATGTACCTATCGGTAAATAATATATATGCTGCGATAATTTTATGGTACTCTAGTGATTAAACCATCTAATTCAAGTTTACCAAATCCATCATCACCCATATAACAGTTCCATTATTTTGAAGTGTCAGATGATAAAGATATAGCCCATGATCCAATAGCTTTCAAATAGTTAGGTATAGCAACATTATCAAAATACTCTATTATTGGTAGTTGTGCATTCCATCTTGGGTCGTCTTTATGTTCTTCATCCTGCTTTCTAAACTCTTTCGGTATTGATAACCCCAAATCATAGTTATCTAGAAATCTAGTAATGTTCAAAAGTGGAGTGTCTAAAAAAGAGTTCCTAGATAATTTTGTCATACCCTTATCAAAGAAATCGCACCATCCCTCATGAATTAATAAAAACATCATAAATGTTATTGAATATAATTGTTTTTTGTCAGTAATTGTACCTTTACAAAAGTTATAAAATGACAAAAGATTATCTCTATCGTGTCCGTTCTGTGAATAACATATGCCTATATAGTTCTTTCCATGAGTAAGGTCATGATCAAGAAATAAAATTGGGTTCAGATACCTTCCGTCAGCCCATACAGATTTGGACGCAATTCCGCATATATTAACATTTTCTAGAAAATTGGAAACTATTTCATTTAGCGTTAAATAATCCAGAATCGTTATTAAGTTTGTTAACTCACCTGTTTTGGGGTACAAATTCGTTAACCTGTTAGTGTCATATGTAATAAATCTTTTTACTGTTTTATAGTCCTTCCAATTCATAGATATTAATGCTTGATAAGTTGGATATATCTTATTTACATCGGTTTCATTAAATGGTTGATCAATAGGGATTTCGTTCAACGTAAATAAAATAATAATTTGTAAAGAAGCAATATTTATTCTTCCTATGAAATTGTTGTCATCATTGTCTATATTGTCACGAATTTCAGTTACATCTTGTTTTAAAGCATTAGTTTTTCCCGCATCTAACCCTAAAGAGTCTATTTTATCATCAGCATCTTTCCATAAATAATCCATAATTTCTACAGTTATATTCGGATAATCCAAATCTGGAATTCTGCTGGTTAATTGGCTACATAATGATACATAATGGGATCTCTCATCTTTTGAAAGATTTCCACCACCAATTAGAAAGTTGTCGTCTGCACCACATTTTGACAATTTTACTCTTTGATAATGTATTTTATTTAAACTACATTTTTTTATTATCTCTTCATTTGATTGTAATGAGCCACCAATTGAATAATTAATTTTATACTTCATTTTATATATATATAAATAAAATAATTTGTTAGAAAATAAATCAAGTTGTAATAGCATATAAAGATCGCTTATGTAGAATTGGATATGAAATGATTGAATATATAATAAATTCTTTTTCTAATGGTGAAATAAATAGTTATCATAAGTTTTAATTAACAGTTATTCACCGAGCTGAAGCAGGCAAAGAAGCAGTGGCGACGACGAAGACACACATTGTTTGCACGTTTTATCAGTCAGGCATATGCAAAGGCAAAAATGCAAGTTCCTGCATACTCAAGGACCTAAAGGTGATTCTGGCGCACAAGATGCCCTAAGTTTAACAAGAAAAAACGACTGTATCGAGACGGAAATTACACCAGGAACATCAATTGCAGTCACAGAAGGAGAAGCAGAGGGACCGCTAAACGATGACACAAAAGAAAAAGACTATCACAAAAACAGCGAGAATAAATGTAAACATGATTGGACTTGTCTCCGTGACAGATGTCATAACAAAGGGGATGGGAAGGGCAAATATAGAGCATACAGGTGCTCTATGTGCAAGAAATTTCAGCGTCGCTACTAACTTTATGAAAATGGTAATTTATATATAACGAAGACAGAAGATGATTGAACCTGGAATGCGTATAAGATCATACATATGTTTAAGTCCAATGTTGAATAACTAACAAAATACATTATTTTTTCCTATTACAATTTAAATAGATCAAAACATGGTATTAAAATAACGGAAATAAAATTATTTCTATTATTATATAATAATAGAAATATTCTTAATACTTCAATATGTTATATAAGGATTTGGAAATAAACCTTCGGTTTATGATATATTATGTACCTATCGGTAAATAATATATATGCTGCGATAATTTTATGGTACTCTAGTGATTAAACCATCTAATTCAAGTTTACCAAATCCATCATCACCCATATAACAGTTCCATTATTTTGAAGTGTCAGATGATAAAGATATAGCCCATGATCCAATAGCTTTCAAATAGTTAGGTATAGCAACATTATCAAAATACTCTATTATTGGTAGTTGTGCATTCCATCTTGGGTCGTCTTTATGTTCTTCATCCTGCTTTCTAAACTCTTTCGGTATTGATAACCCCAAATCATAGTTATCTAGAAATCTAGTAATGTTCAAAAGTGGAGTGTCTAAAAAAGAGTTCCTAGATAATTTTGTCATACCCTTATCAAAGAAATCGCACCATCCCTCATGAATTAATAAAAACATCATAAATGTTATTGAATATAATTGTTTTTTGTCAGTAATTGTACCTTTACAAAAGTTATAAAATGACAAAAGATTATCTCTATCGTGTCCGTTCTGTGAATAACATATGCCTATATAGTTCTTTCCATGAGTAAGGTCATGATCAAGAAATAAAATTGGGTTCAGATACCTTCCGTCAGCCCATACAGATTTGGACGCAATTCCGCATATATTAACATTTTCTAGAAAATTGGAAACTATTTCATTTAGCGTTAAATAATCCAGAATCGTTATTAAGTTTGTTAACTCACCTGTTTTGGGGTACAAATTCGTTAACCTGTTAGTGTCATATGTAATAAATCTTTTTACTGTTTTATAGTCCTTCCAATTCATAGATATTAATGCTTGATAAGTTGGATATATCTTATTTACATCGGTTTCATTAAATGGTTGATCAATAGGGATTTCGTTCAACGTAAATAAAATAATAATTTGTAAAGAAGCAATATTTATTCTTCCTATGAAATTGTTGTCATCATTGTCTATATTGTCACGAATTTCAGTTACATCTTGTTTTAAAGCATTAGTTTTTCCCGCATCTAACCCTAAAGAGTCTATTTTATCATCAGCATCTTTCCATAAATAATCCATAATTTCTACAGTTATATTCGGATAATCCAAATCTGGAATTCTGCTGGTTAATTGGCTACATAATGATACATAATGGGATCTCTCATCTTTTGAAAGATTTCCACCACCAATTAGAAAGTTGTCGTCTGCACCACATTTTGACAATTTTACTCTTTGATAATGTATTTTATTTAAACTACATTTTTTTATTATCTCTTCATTTGATTGTAATGAGCCACCAATTGAATAATTAATTTTATACTTCATTTTATATATATATAAATAAAATAATTTGTTAGAAAATAAATCAAGTTGTAATAGCATATAAAGATCGCTTATGTAGAATTGGATATGAAATGATTGAATATATAATAAATTCTTTTTCTAATGGTGAAATAAATAGTTATCATAAGTTTTAATTAACAGTTATTCACCGAGCTGAAGCAGGCAAAGAAGCAGTGGCGACGACGAAGACACACATTGTTTGCACGTTTTATCAGTCAGGCATATGCAAAGGCAAAAATGCAAGTTCCTGCATACTCAAGGACCTAAAGGTGATTCTGGCGCACAAGATGCCCTAAGTTTAACAAGAAAAAACGACTGTATCGAGACGGAAATTACACCAGGAACATCAATTGCAGTCACAGAAGGAGAAGCAGAGGGACCGCTAAACGATGACACAAAAGAAAAAGACTATCACAAAAACAGCGAGAATAAATGTAAACATGATTGGACTTGTCTCCGTGACAGATGTCATAACAAAGGGGACGGGAAGGGTAAATACAGAGCATATAGGTGCTCTCTGTGTAAGAAATTTCAGCGTCGCTACTAACTTTATGAAAATGGTAATTTATATATAACGAAGACAGAAGATGATTGAACCTGGAATGCGTATAAGATCGTGCATATGTTTAAGTCCAATGTTGAATAACTAACAAAACACATTATTTTATACTAAAATAGGATAAAATTGATATTTTATACAATTAACATTGTTTTTCATATATTTCTATAAAAATGGAATTCATTGCAAATACAAACAGTAAATGGGGAATAAGAGAATACAATGAATGGATTGAACAAGAACGTCCTATCAATGTAACAGTAACTGAATTAAATATCTCTCAATCAAATATCACAACATTGGATGGAATTGGAAATTTAACTAAACTGGCAATCTTAAAATGTCTTAATAATCAGATTACATCATTAAATGGACTTGTAAATTCTACGAATTTAATTAAATTAGATTGTTCAAAAAATGAAATAACATCATTTGATGGACTTGAGAATTTAACAAAATTAACTGAATTATTTTGTTATAATAATCAATTAACATCATTGAATGGACTACGAAATTTAAGACATAAAACATATATATTATATTATAATAATCCAATATACAATAATTCATCATATCATGTGCCACCGAATATCAGAAGAAGTTTACATCGAATGTGTGAAGCGAAAAATGCATATGAAGATACAGAAAATGTTTTAATTGAAGAATCAATCAGAACATCTATTAAAAATATTTTAGCTTATAAACCAGTTATTACAGATATTACCAATTATATTTTACAAGATACTATTTTAACAGATGTAACCAAAGAAACTTTATTGAAATATCAAAGTAGTTCAGAGGTATATTTAGAATTAAATATCACTTTTGGAGAATTACTAATGTATATTATAAACAGGATTGAAATTAATGAGCACAGGGACGAAATTAAAAATATATTAAATGTCGAAATGACAGACGTAAAATGCGATAAAATTAATATAGACGGATCTCTATGTTCAATAGGAAGAATTTTAAGACTCGTAAATTCTCTTTCTGGCCTTGATTCCTTGGTATCTATTCAAAAAATAGATAATGAACATATCGAAAATATTACTATTGAATCAGAACAAGTCACAACTTTGACTACAGATTTACTAGATCAATCCCAGTCTTTGACTACAGATTTGTCTGAAGTCGCATTATCGATTACCGATTTACTCGACCAAGTCGCATCTTCGACTACAGATTTACCTCAGTCTTTGACTACAGATTTACTAGATCAATCTCAGTATTTGACTACAGATTTACTAGATCAATCTCAGTCTTTGACTACAGATTTACCTGATCAATCCCAGTCTTTGACTACAGATTTACCTGATCAATCTCAGTCTTTGACTACAGATTTAC
>JGI20154J14316_10003272_pt1 | contig 13104 bp, 10 predicted proteins | sample COG_04_FD_14316 | JGI IMG/M metagenome (IMG submission 14316) | reverse complement strand
ATGACCTCACCTACAGTGATGCCGCCGAGCACATAGCCCTGCGGAGTGCTTATTAGTGCAGGGCCGCCGCTGTCGCCGAGACTCGGCATTCCCTCGAGGTCTTCGGTAGAGCCTCTATCGACTCGCGGGTCATCGAAAAGGACACTAAAGCGGCTATCCACCTGCGTGAGGCGGTTACTCGCGCGCCGAAACTTGCCATCGTCATGATCCCGTCCAGACAGCCCCTGCCCTGTGAAGCCCCATCCAAACACATGGATGAGCTGGCCCACGCTGACATCACCATCGGCAAGCAAGATAGGGCGTGGAAATGGAACTGGGGCGGTAAAGCGCAGTAATGCAAGATCGACATCACGGGCAGAGGCCTGATCATAAAGGGGATGAATGACGAACGCATCGATAGCCCGCGTTTCATTGGCAAGCTGTACCTGAAAAGTCGCGCCGCTTTCGAGCGACGCTTTTAATGAGGTTTCATCAAGACAATGCGCCGCAGTGATTGCCCACTGAGCATGGATAAGCGTTGCAACACAGACTTTGCGCGGCCCCTGTTGCTCGAGAAAGAACACCGCAGGGAAATCACTTGTGGCGATTTCATACGAACCACTCGCCACGTCGTGCCGCGTGATGATTGGGCCAGCCTGTGCTGGAAGGCTCGCAGTGACGACGCCAAACGGCACTAATATCGCAAGCAACGCAAGCATCGGCCACGAGGTTGTAGGTGGATTATCGTCGCGGGTCGCTGTACGCGAGCGGCGCAGCGGCCGCAGATTAGGCGCTGCGCGCCTGCGGCGAGCGAGTTTAAACATGCCAAAAATTCGCCACAACACCACGCCCATGGTCACAAAAATAAACGCGAGCACCACGGCGGCGAGCCACTCTTGAGAACCCCAGCCGCTGGTGTTTATCACACTTGCTAGCATGCGCAATGTCTAGCGGATTTAGTCCTCACCGGCCAACTCCTTGAGTAATTGCATGAGGCTTTCCGCGCGTGCCCTAGGATCATCAAGTTCGAGCAGCGCCTGCCTTATATTTTCGCCCATCGGAATGAGTCCGCTGAGATGCCAGCCCAGCTGCCAAAGATTTTCGTATTCGATATCCAAGTTCTTTTCGGCGACTAACGGATGTTCTTCGAGACCTTTTAATACCTCGACCAATTCATCGAATTCGTCGAGTAGGCAACGGGCTCGCCGTCGATTGTATCGCCCTCGCTGAGTACAACCTCGCCCATCAATAAGTCAGTGTCAGATTCCCAGCAGTCCTCGACGCGAAATTTCGTTGTGCCCTCGATCGTGATGCCCAGAAGGCCGTTATCCAACTGATTCCAATCGATGATGCGAGCGAGCGTACCTATCCGACTAACGCTCTGAGAAGAATCTGCTGTGCGTGCTTCGGTACCTGCCTCGATCGAGCAAATACCAAATGGCGTGCCCGATTTAAGGCAGTCGGTCACCATGTCGATATAACGTCGCTCAAATATCTGGAGGTCGTGCCGCCCCTGCAGGAAATAACACAATCCGCAGCGGAAAAAGGGGAACAGTAATGGCGTCTTCTAACTTCGCGAACGACATATAAATCTACCTTAATACAGTGTTCGGGCTTAGCTTAACGCTTAAGTGCCCGCAATAATTTGTCGTGAATGCCGCCAAAGCCGCTATTGCTCATCACCACAATGTGGTCGCCTTCGACTGCGCTTTCTGCGAGATAGCTAACAATCTCGTCTACCTCGTCGAAGCTGCGGCTCGGCACAGGATTGCTCGCCTCGAGCGCGGCAAAGTCGAGCCCCGAGTTTGCGGGGCGCCGCCAAACGACTTCATCTGCAGATTCGCACGCAGCGACCAAGGTCTCCTGATGTACGCCCGCGCGCATAGTATTAGATGCCGGTTCTATTACAGCAACCAAACGCTGCTTCTTGCCGCTGCGGTCGGAATGAAGCCGCGCAGCCATGCCCTCAAGCGTGGTCTCTATTGCAGTCGGGTGATGCGCAAAATCATCGTACACACGAATGCCGCGACGCTCACCGCGCAGCTCCATGCGTCGCTTAACGCCGCGGAAATTATTTAGCGCTTCTGCAGCCGTTGATACCTGAACCCCCGCATGATGCGCCGCAGCAATTGCCGCCACCGCATTATTCACGTTGTGGCGCCCGGTCATCTGCCACTCTATCTGAACGTATTCGATCGGTTCGCCACCTACACCCATTTTAGACAGCGAAAAACGACTGCCGTCTTCGCGATTGAGCTCTGCATTCCAATAAACGCCGCCTGCATCGAGCAGCGCAAGCGAATCTGCTGGCACCGCGTCGACACCGAAGCTCTGTCTCGGCGTCCAACAGCCGCGCGCGAGGACATCCTCCAGCGCCTCTTCACCGCTGCCCGACAAAATAAGTCCATTGCCTGGAAGGGTCCGAACGAGGTGGTGAAACTGCCGCTTAATCGCCTCAAGGTCATCGAAAATATCGGCGTGATCGAACTCAAGGTTATTAAGGATCGTCGTGCGCGGTGCGTAATGAATAAATTTTGAGCGCTTATCGAAAAATGCGCTGTCGTATTCGTCTGCCTCAACCACGAAGAAAATGGAGTCTCCGAGACTCGCCGAGGCTGGTAGGTTGTTCGTTACGCCGCCAATTAAGTAACCCGGTTTCATTCCTGCGTATTCGAGTATCCACGCGAGCATGGCACTTGTAGTTGTCTTTCCGTGTGTGCCGGCTACGCCGAGCACCCAACGGCCGTGCAATACGTTCTGTGCCAACCACTCCGGGCCCGAGGTATAACGAATGCCCCGATCGAGCACGTATTCGACACTGGGATTTCCACGCGACATTGCATTGCCAATAATCACGAGATCTGGTGCAGGACGCAAATGTTTAGGATCAAAACCCTCGCAAAGACGAATACCTTGCTGCTCTAACTGAGTGCTCATTGGTGGATACACATTCGCATCGCTACCACTGACTTCGAATCCGAGTTGTTTCGCGAGTATCGCAAGGCTGCCCATAAAGGTGCCGCAGATACCGAGTATATGAATATGCATAGGGTCTAGTTTCGCGACTCTGCAGGCCGCCTCTTTCGTGGATGAATCGTGTTTATAACATGAATCTCGGGTAGCATTGCAGCCCAAGTAGAGCAAACCTGACTACAACCCAAGCTAAGAGAGCAATACTGTGAACCTATGGGAATTTTCACTCTCCGTATACGGCAAATCCGGTGTGCCTGATGCCTGCCTCACCTTGCAGAACAGCCATGGCTTAGACGTCAATCTTGTTCTCTTTTGTTTATGGTTAGCTACCGACTCTCGCTGTTTGGCAGGGGCCGAACTGGAAGAGGCGATAGCACTTTCTAACGCGTGGCGGCAGAAGATGATTTCTCCACTGCGTGCACTCCGCACCGAGATGAAAGAATGGCCGTCTGAGGAGAGTGTCTCTGCGTTTTCGCGCGCACAGACTTTGAGGAACTTAGAAATAAAGTGAAAGCGGTCGAACTCGAGGCAGAGAGATGGCAGCAACAAATGCTGACGAGCCTCGTGGGGCGCTCTCAGACCAGTGAAGATAACAATTTACGTGGTTTTTCTGCCAGCCTCGACTAATAGCTGCGCAAAGCAAAAGCTGCGAGCGGGCATGGAATGAGTCAATTGTATTTATTGCGGACGCGCACAGTGACGACTTCGGCAAAAAAGTACGCAGCGTTCTCTCGCCGCTTCAGAGTAACCGCTAACGCCCCCTCCTAAGCGAAGAGGGGGCACGCCGTTAGCGCGTGGGACGCACCTTCTCGCGAATCGTTTGCCACAGCGAACTTCCGCCCTCGGGCTTTGCTGGTGCAGTTCTTTGGCCACCCGAGCCTTGGCGTCTAGGCCGATTATTTGCTGCGCCGTTAGCACCTCGGCCGCCTGCCGGACGCGGCTTGTCGGCAGCGCGTGGGGCACGATTACCGCGATTGTCATCCGCATCGATACGATTACCGTTGCGGTCGCCGTTTTCATCGCGCGCTGTCGACTGCGCTCTGCCTTGGCTTGGACGGCGATTCTGGGTTTGGGCTTGAGTACGACCCTGCGTCTGCCCCGCACCTTGTGACCGACCTCGGCCACGCGAGTCGCCCGCAGCGGCGCCATTGGAGCGACCGCCATTAGCTGCCCCGGCACTGCGAGCGTTGCGGCCGCCGCGTGCACAGTTGCCGCGAGGCTGACGAGGAGGACGCGCCTCTTCGACATAGTCCTCTGCGCCAGCGACGGGCGTGAGATCAAACTCTTTCATGTCTGCTTTAGGAATAGGCTTTTTAATCAACCGCTCGATATCTCGCAGTTGCTTACGCTCGTCGCTGCTAACCAAAGAGATCGCGAGGCCTTCAGCGCCCGCACGACCCGTACGACCAATGCGGTGGACATAATCTTCGGGGACATGCGGAAGATCGAAGTTAATCACCGACTCAAGCTGATGAATGTCGATACCGCGCGCGGCGATATCCGTGGCCACTAACACCTGAATCGAATCTTGCTTAAATGAATCGAGCGCTTTAGTGCGCTGCGCCTGCGACTTGTTGCCGTGAATAGCCGCGGCTGTGATACCGTCTTTCGACAGTTTTTTCACTAGATTATTGGCGCCGTGTTTAGTTCGGCTGAAGACCAAAGTCTGGCTAGTATTAGAACGAAGAATCGCGCTCAGCAATTGCGCTTTCTGCTGCTTCTCTACGAGGTACATGCGCTGTGTAATTATTTCGACAGTTGAATTGCGCGGTGCCACGTCGATCTCGACAGGTTGGTGGCAAATAGTTTTGGCAAGCTTACGAATATCATCCGAAAAGGTTGCTGAAAACATGAGGTTCTGACGCTTTTTAGGCAGGAGTGCGAGTATCTTACGAATATCGCGAATGAAGCCCATGTCGAGCATGCGATCGGCCTCGTCGAGGATCAAAATATCGACTTTATCGAAATGCACGGAGCGCTGCTGATGAAGATCAAGTAGGCGCCCAGGTGTGGCCACAAGAATATCGAGGCTCTTGCGCAGCATGGTTTTCTGCGGATTAATGTTTACGCCGCCGAACACAACGCCCGAGCGCAAATTCTCATTCGTGCCATAGGTTTCGATGCTGTCTTGTATCTGCGCGGCGAGTTCGCGGGTAGGCGTAAGCACAAGCGCACGCATTGTGTCTGGCTTTTTGTTGGTCTCGCCGCTGAGCAGTTGTAGCAAAGGAAGAGTGAAGCCAGCCGTTTTGCCTGTGCCAGTTTGAGCGGCGGCCATAACGTCGAGGCCTTCTAGGATTACGGGTATCGCTTTTTCTTGAATGGGCGTTGGCTTGGTATAGCCGGTCTTTTCGACAGCGCTAAGCAGTGAATCGGAAAGGCCGAGGTTTGCAAATGTCATAAAAATCTCTAATTTATCTTGTTAATTTACGCATAACAGCGCTGCTACTCGGTGTTCGAAATTAAGAACAAACATCGAGGTAATAGCTTATGTCTTGCCGCAAAAAGTGGCGCTAATTCGCGCACAGGGTGACGCGGCTGCGTTAAGACAGCGGCATCGTTACGATTACAGTGTTACTGTGAAGCCTCAGACTATTGGCATGTGTGCTGCGCATAACGCGGCAACAGACAACAACGGTGGCAAGGTGCACGGGTGTGCATTCGAAAGGTGTCTAGCTGGCTTGCCGTGACCGCGAGACGGTTGCAAGGGGAGCTAAAAACAGTAGAAGCACAGTCGATGGCGAATCGGGGGCCTTAGTCGACTTGGGCGCAAGGTACAGCAATAAGAGGCTCGCGTCAGCTTTTATTTCGCGAGCCTCTTTTTGATTCACTCTCTAGTTAATAAAGAATCCGCCGTCGATCAGCAAACTGTCGCCGGTGTGATAGCTGCTTGCATCACTCATCAAATAAACAGCAATCGCCTCAAAATCAGACCGATCACCCCAACGCCTGATGGGAATCCGAGGAAGAACGGCATTGGCGAACTTCTCGTTAGCGTAGTTATCCGCCGTCATCGCCGTCTCAATATGCCCTGGTAAAACCGAATTAGCAGTCACGCCGAAGCGGGCGTATTCGACTGCCAGCGCCTGCATCATCGAAATCACGGCGCCTTTGCTTGCACCATAGGCTTCGACTCGCGCCATGCCCATCAAGGCGCCGAGTGATGCCGTGCCGATTAGTCGACCGCCGGCATCGCCCGCCTCAGCACGAGCGCGCATGTGACCTGCGGCTGCTCTGAGCGTATAAAACAAGCCGTCGAGATTGACGTCGAGCACCGCGCGCCACTCCTTTGTCGTGGTTTCATCGAAGCGACCTGAGCGCGCGACACCCGCATTCGCAAAACACGAATCGACGCGGCCGAACACGTCCAGAGTCTCGGCAAAGCTCGCCTCTACCGCAGCCTCATCAGCCACGTTGCAAACAATCGAATGAATCTTCTGTGACGCGTCGCCGTGCTCTTGCGCCAGTGTCTTAAGCGTGGCTACTGCGGATGCGTTCTTCTCGGGGTTGGTTCCCCATAAACACACACTCGCGCCATGCTTTATCGCACCCTCGCCAAAACCAAGCCCAATGCCACTATTGCCACCGGTAATAAGGGCAACCTTGCCGCTGAGATCAAATAAGTTTGCTGCCATGGGAGCTCCTGTTTCTTAAGTTTAATTATTTAGCGTCTGCGATCGCCTGTTGCACGCCTTGCCAGCGCTGCACGAGGCCCGGGTCGATATCGAAGAGGTCTAGCACGCGACCAACGTGATGATTCACAAGATCGTCGATTGTTTGCGGTTTAATATAGTGCGCGGGCATCGGTGGCGCGATAACTGCGCCGAGCTGACTCGCCTTGAGCAATAATTCGCAGTGGCCAGTATGCAACGGGGTCTCGCGAGGGACCAAAACTAGGCGTCTGCGCTCTTTTAAAATAACGTCTGCTGCACGCACGATAAGCGAGTCGGCATAGGAGTTAGCGATGGCCGAAAGCGTCTTAATAGCGCACGGAGCGATGACCATACCGTCGGTGCGAAACGAACCACTCGCAATGCTCGCACCGATATCTTTGTTGGAATGGACGTGGTCGGCTAACGCCTCCACTTCCTTCGCGCTAAAGTCGGTTTCGACGGCGATATTTAATTTGGCAGAGTCCGACATGACCAGATGCGTCTCCACGTCGGCGACGTCTTTCAATACTTCTAAGAGCCGAATGCCGTAGATTGCTCCACTCGCTCCCGACATTCCGATAATTAATTTCACTGAGTATCCTAAGTGAGCTGCGCTCAATCTTTGCTAAATAGGCCTGCGATGGTGCATTAATCGTCAGACACAGGCAAGCGCGCGGCTTATCCTAAATTTCTTGGCACGTAGTTTCATCACAGCATCGCCCTTACAAGCACAAAACGCACCGCTCACCGAAGTTAACGCAGCGGCAAATTGCGGCGCGGCGCACCAGCGAGTAAACTGCGGCGTTCTTAGTAGCGGCAATAACACGCAGCGTTTGCCCCATGCAGCGACGAATGCTGCGAATAACATTTCTAACGTGAGCACCGAATCATGAGCAAGGCCAACCTTTTCTACGCCCAGTCAGGCGGCGTTACCGCCGTTATCAATGCAAGCGCCTGCGGCGTTATCGAAACCGCGCGTAAGCACAAAGACAAGATAGGAAAAGTCTATGCGGGGCTTAACGGCATCGTCGGCGCCTTACACGAAGACCTTATCGACACCAACAAAGAGTCTGCAAAAACGATCGCTGCGCTGCGCTCTACACCCGCCGGCGCCTTTGGCTCTTGCCGCTACAAGCTCAAGTCATACGAGGAAAACGCGCGCGAATACGAACGTCTCATGGACGTATTCAAGGCGCATAACATTCGGTATTTCCTCTACAACGGTGGCGGAGACTCCCAAGACACTGCCAACAAATTCGCGCAGCTGTCTATCGACAAAGGCTATCCCATCACCTGCGTTGGGGTACCTAAAACAGTCGACAATGATCTCCCCATCACCGACAACTGCCCAGGCTTTGGCTCGGTAGCTAAGTATGTTGCGGTATCTATCCGTGAGGCAGGGCTCGATGTAGCGTCGATGTGTGCAAGTTCGACCAAAGTCTTTGTCATGGAGGTTATGGGTCGCCACGCAGGTTGGATCGCCGGTGCCGCGGGTCTTGCTGCAGAGCAAGAAGGCGATGCGCCGCATATTATTTTATTTCCTGAGATTGCCTTTAACCGTGAGAAATTTCTCAAAAAAGTGAAGAGCTGCGTAAAGAAATTTGGCTATTGCGCGGTGGTTGTCTCCGAGGGCGTGCAGAACGCCGATGGCAGCTTCCTCGCCGAGGCCGGTGGCAAAGACGCCTTCGGTCATGCGCAGCTCGGCGGAGTCGCCCCATTTATTGCCGACATGATCAAGGCAGAGCTAGGGTATAAATACCATTGGGCGGTGGCCGATTACCTGCAGCGTTCGGCGCGGCACATTGCGTCTGCGACAGACGTAGAACAGGCTTACGCAGTAGGCGCAGCAGCAGTAGAGTTCGCACTCGCGGGGAAAACAGCGGTTATGCCGGCGATCATTCGCGGCAAAGGCAAAAAATACAGCTGGAGTATTGGTGAGGCAAAGCTATCGGATGTCGCCAATGTCGAGAAGATGATGCCGCGCAATTATATAAGCCGCGATGGCTTTCACATTACCGACGCGGCGCGAGATTATTTGGCGCCGCTTATCCAAGGTGAAGATTACCCTGAGTACAAAAATGGCCTGCCGCAGTACGCGCGGCTAAAAAAAGTACTCGAGAAGAAAAAGCTCAAGACCTGGCGCAGCTAAGGCGCCAGTCGCTCGATAATCCAAGTCAGACCATCTCGCGTGTAGCGAAATCGGTTATGGAGGCGGTTCGCGCCGCCTTGCCAGAACTCGATTTGTGACGCGCGCACGCGATATCCACCCCATGTCGAAGGACAGGGCACCTCGGCACCCTCGGTGCTTTTATCGAGCGCAGCGAATGCCGCTTCGAGCGCCTCACGCGACTCAACCACCTCGCTTTGCGGAGACACCGCTGCTGCTAACTGGCTGCCGCGGGGACGGCTGTGAAAATAACGCTGCGAGTCTTCGACGCTGAGCCGCTCAGCGACACCACTCACCCGCACCTGCCGCTCGACACTGTGCCAAGGAAAATGCAGGCTGATGTTCGGGTTGAGATCTAGGTCGCGACCCTTGTGGCTGGCATAACTCGTGTAGAAAACGAAGCCCTCAGCATCGAAATGCTTGAGCAAGACGATGCGCTGGCTGGGCACTCCGTGCGCGTCCACCGTTGCAATGGTCATAGCTGGCGGGTCTACCACCTCCATCTCGAACGCCTGCTTCATCCATTTAGCAAATTGATCGTGGGGGTCGTCGCCAAGGTCAGCGCTGCGCAGTTCGCCCAGTAAATATTCGCGCCTGAGGTCGTGTAAATCCATACTCGCTTAGTGTCCTGTCTATTACATTATAAAACGGCCGTATTCCCACACTTGATTACGCCGCGTGCCGGTTGCGTAAAAGAACGTGCCGGGCCGTGTTTTTTACTGGCGAAGAATTTACCTTCGTATCGTTGCCCGTTAGGCCAACGGTAGGTGCCTTCGCCCTGATAATGGTCGTTAACGAAATTACCTGTGTAATTTTCCGTATTTTGACTGAGCCAATACTCGGAGTGTTCGTTCTCCTCCCAGCGCGGCAGTCCAAAGAAGTAAGAGCCGTGGCCGTTGCGTTTGTCACCGCTCCANTGGCCTATATAAAGTTTGCCGTCCCCGTTCCANTAGGTGCCGCGACCGCTTCGAATACCTTCGTCCCAGTCGCCTACATAAATAGATTTCTCAAGAAAAGAGACAGGTATTTCTAACCGGCCTTTACCATGGAATTTACCGTTAAGAAATTCACCGCGGTACATGCCCTTACCGAAATCGGTTTTAAGCTCGAGTGTGCCCTTGCCGTTTTCGCAGTCGCCACGCACGCATTCGCTCGAGTTTACAGAGTCCAGCGGCAGCGCTTGGGCTACCGCCATTGTCATTAACGCCGCGGCGAAGACGCTGGCGCGTAACACTATTTGGAATGATAGGGTGGTCGAACCACTGTGCATCTTGCCTACGGATTGCCAGTACGCCTTGTGCATTGTTGATCCTCCGTTAGTTAAGGCGCCTAAGCACATTCAGTGGACTGATATTAACCACGCCGCGCGTCGAATTGACGCCGAGACCGCCGATAATAATCATACCGGCGAGCGGACCGGCGAGCCAAACCCAGTAGTGTAGAGCAAACTCCTGCTCAAACACCTGCTCTTGCAAATAATACAGACTCGCCTCGGCGCCCAGTGTCGCGACGAGTCCTGCCATTAGGCCAATACTGGCAAACTCGATGAGCAGGCTTGTCATGATGAGCCGCTTGCCCGCGCCGAGCGTGCGTAAAATAGCGTTCTCGTAAAAACGCTCATCGAGTGTCGCATTGACACAGGCGAGCAGCACAAGCGCGCCGCACACAAGTACCAGCACCGAGATCAGCTCGATCGCCGAGGTCACCTGCGCGATGATGTTCTGAATTTGCTCTATTAGCGCATCGATTTCGATGACAACAATAGTGGGGAAGCGCTGCACTAATTCGTTAAGCAAAATTTTCTGCTCGCGCTCCATGAGGGCGGTCGACAAAAAAGTCGCGCCAAGATGGTCGATCGTACCGGGCGAGAAAATAATAAAGAAATTGGGCTGCATATTATCCCAGCGCACGCTGCGGAAACTGCTCACCTCGGCGCTCACCGTCTGCGCATTAATCTCGAATTCGATCACATCGCCCAACTCGATATCGAGCCAGTCGGCATAGTCTTGTTCGATAGACACGAAACCAGGCTCGACAGTAGCCTCCCACCACTCGCCGCCGGTCACGCGGTTATCCGCGGGCAACTCGGCGGCCCAAGTGACCTGTCGCCGACTGAGGCGACCGCGAACCTCGCCTTCCTCTGCTTCGTCGCCTGCCTCACTTTCACTGGCCTCTTTGCCAGAGCTAGCACCAGCAGCATTCGTCTCGCCCTGCCCGTAGCCCACCGAAAGCCCTACTCGTGCAGCGCCCTTCGCGGACTCTTCCTCTGCATCGTCGCCTCCGCCACCGGCAAGCGTGCCACGTTCGGCATCGGAGTTAAGGTCTTCCTGTGGGTCGGGCGTTGCTCCATTAACCTTGGTGACGCGCGCGCTTATAAGCGGGTAGAACGCATTGCCTTGCACCCCATTTTCTTCGAAGAATTCTTCAATGCCGGCAATCTGCGGCTGTGAAATATTCATCATAAAATGATTTGGCGTATTCTCAGGAAGCTGAGCCTGCCAGTCGGCGATGAGGTCGGTGCGCAGCAATCCAAGAATAAGCAGCGACATAATTGTCACCGAAAACACCATCACCTGAAGGACGTTCTGCTTGCGTCTGCGGCGTGCGGCGCTCATCGCAAGCTTCCACGCGCTGCCTGCTCGCATGCCCACCGCACTGCTCGAACTCAGCAGCAGAAAAGACAGACCCGAGAGGAGAATCGCAATGCTTGCAACAGCGACAACCAGCACCGAGGTGAGTACCGCGTCTTGGCTATACCAATACACCAGACCGATTGTGCCACCAATGCCGAAAACATAGGGCACATTGGCTCCCACTTTTTGTTGGCTAATATCTTTTCGTAGCACCCGCAGCGGCGGGGTTTCGCGCAGTGCAAGCAGCGGCGGCAGCGCGAACGACAAGAGGCAAATTACCGCGGTCATCGCACCCACAACGAAAGGCTCGAAACCGGCTGCAGGAAGCTCGACAGTAATAACTGTCTGCAGCGCTCGCAGAATAATATGGTGAACACCCCACCCTAAAACGCTGCCGACAACCACAGCAACAATGGCGAGTAACGCCTGAATCCATAAATAGATGAATCCGATCTGTGGCGAGGTACAGCCGAAGGTCTTGAGGATCGCTACATAATCGTAGTGGCGTTCGGAATAGCGTTTAGCAGTGAGTGCGATGGCAACGCCGGCGAGCAGCACCGCAAAAAGCGAGCCCAACAGCAGAAACGACTCGGCGCGGCTTAGCGCCTCGCTGACCTCTTCGCTTTCGTCACGCACATCGCGTAGGCGGTATTCGCCTTCGTATTCGGCGTCGACCCATGTTTCGAATTCATCGAGCGCGAGCAGCTCGTCGGCTGCAAACAAGAAACGATAGCTCACGCGGCTGCCCAATTGCACGACGTTGGTCTTGGCAACGTCATCTAGGTGAAGCATCAGGCGCGGACCTGCGTTGTCGACCATGCCGCCGCCCGACCTGTCGGGCTCGGCGATAATGATCTTACTGACAGTGAGTTCGGCCTCGCCAACGTAGACGCTGTCTCCGACCTCTAAACCGAGCGCGGGCAGCGCGCGCGATTCGAGCCACACCTCACCGGGCTGTGGGCCACTTTGAATCGGTGCGCCGCGAATAAAAGGCGCGTCGGCAATGATTACGTCGCCGCGCAGCGGGTAGGTGTCGCTTACCGCTTTCGCACTGACGAGCATATTGCCCGAATCGGAGAATGCCATCGAGGTAAACGACAGGGTGCTCGCCGTGCGCAAACCACGTGTTTGCGCCTCGACCAAAATATCGTCGGGCAATACTTTTCCGCTGCCGAGAACACGATCGGCGGCGAGCATATTCGCCGACTCGAGCAGAAGCGCTTTCTCGAGGCGATCGGTAAACAGCGCAATGCCGCTCACCGAGGTTACTGCCATTACTAGCGCAAGAAACAGGAGGCGTAATTCGCCGCTGCGCCAGTCGCGCCACAGAAGCCGAGACGCAAGCCCGATTAAGGTCGACCAGCTTTTGCTGCCATCGCCCAAGGGCTGCTGCAAGGGCTGCGCGGAAGAATCAGAGCCGCCAACGCTGTGGTTTTGCGCATGAGTCGAGGAAGTGGGTGAATTAGGCACTCGCAGACTCCGTGCTTTCGCTCGCGTTGGCGTTATTGCTCGCGGCACCCTGCGGCGACCCCGAATCGCTTTCGATCTCGCCGGCAATTAAGCGCACGATGCGGCCGCAGCGCTGCGCAAGGCGTTCATCATGTGTCACCAACACAAGCGTAGTCGAAAACTCTTTGTTGAGATCGAAAATAAGCTCGACGATTTTCGCACCTGTGGCGGTGTCGAGATTGCCGGTGGGCTC
>JGI20154J14316_10003271_pt1 | contig 13105 bp, 12 predicted proteins | sample COG_04_FD_14316 | JGI IMG/M metagenome (IMG submission 14316) | reverse complement strand
CATTTTATACCGCTTTTTTAGTGCTGTAAAAATAAAAGCAACTAAAAAAAGACGCAAAATTATTGCGTCTTTTTTTAGCTATTTTGTGATGATTAAAGTTGGTAGCGCACCCTAAGGCTTATCAACCTTGGTAGCACAAATGTTTCTCTAATATTGTTAGAGATATTCCCAATATTAACACTCGTTAAAGAATCTGTACCTAATAAGTTACTCCCTTCCAATTCATACTCCCACTTTGCATCTCTATCTTTTCGATATCCCATTGTAAAGTTTAGCACATCAAAAGAATTTTGAACCTCACCTTCTTGCCTTACTTCAGTATACTTATAATCTGTTCTTACGGTCAAAGAGTTCCAAATATACGCATCAAAACTAATAGAAGGCGCAATGGTTGCTGATTTAAAATTCGTTGTAGTGCTATTTAACAAACTGGTAATATCTTGATCGTTAAACGACATATTATACCGTAAAGTGATGTTTGGAGCTTTTGTAAAATTAGTATTTATAGAAGGTCTTATAGAATACGAATTGGTTTGTATTTTGTTCTGGTTGTCTCCGAAGAATTGATAACCACGATTTTTATTATAATTCCCCGAAATTTTTGTTCTTATTTTTTTGAACGTTTTACTAAAACTAGCTATCGCAAGTATACTTTCAGTATCGAAAGGTAAGTTTTGGTTTGTACGTGTAGACACATTGGAACCACGAATGAAATTGGCTATACTCCCAATTTGGTCAATAGATTTCGTGTGTTGTAAAAGAGCAAACATACTCGTTCCATTGTATAAATTAAAATTGCTGTAATTTAATGATGTACTTTGATTTGTACCATTCATTAGATTGTTGTTACCATAGAAGAAATTATTATAACTGTTGGCAACTAAACCTTCAGCTAGTTGATTTACATCCGTAAAATTAACCTCTTGCTTATATCGAAAGGTTAGGCTCTCGCTTCTTTTAAACTGAGCAATCGTTTCAAACTCTGGTAAGAATTTATGAAAACTATCTTCATACATTTTTGAGCCTCCAAATTGAGTATTGTTGATACTGTATGCATGGGCAGTAAACCCCGGTGTAAACGTAAAAATTCCAGTTTTTAATCGATAACGTAAACCTGCATAAATATCTGTAAAATTGTATTCTGTGTCGTTCGCTGTATTGGTATTCGCAATTCCTGGAATAGTTGGATTTGGTTCAAATTCTGAGTTATTATCTAAAATCTGATAGAACCTAGAATCAAAATTTTGCTTACTCAAGATAGATCCACCCACAAAATTTAAATTACTTTTTTGATTTAAAATATAATAGTAGTCTAATTTTGCATCTAATTGATTTGATTTTACGCTTCTATCTTGATTGAATAAATAGTGTTGCACATTGGTCTCAAAACCTAACTCTTCCGCAACAGGATCAAATCCGTCTAGGTCACTACTTGGATTATTTTCTAAGGAAGCAGCATAAAAAGGATCTTCATCTTGAAATAAATGTTGCACTTCTAAGGCAAAAATACTTTTTTCAGTGGCGGTATAGAAATAACTTAAATTTTGGTTAATTCTAAAAGGGGTAGCATTTTCCTTTTCAATTATATTGTTACCAACAACTTGAGAACTTGTATTGTCAGTTCTAAATTCATTTGAAAAACGACCAATAAAATCATAATTCATTTGGTTGTTTATATTTTTCCTATAGATACTCCCAAGTTTCACTAGACCAGTATTACTTGTTTGATCTGTAGTGCTTTCTGTAACATCATCTGGTATGTTCGGATTTGTATAGTCAATCAAATTTCTGTTTTTTTGCCCATTTTTATTGGAAGACCAAATTAAAAAACCACTTAAATCTAATTTAGGATTTGGAGAATAACTAAAATTTAAGGCAGATAGTTTCGTTTCAATTCTATTGGCATTTCTTGTATTTGCTGAGAGAAAGCCTATTCCTGCACTGGCAAGATTAATATTTGTTCCGTTAGAGGGACTTTCGCTGACAAAACCGCCACTAAATCCTCTAAGATCATTTCTCCCCAGAACAACTTCACCTAAATTGTTTACATCACCAATCACATTTAGGGTGTATTTCGGGGTATAGTAAAATAATTTGGGTTGAAAAAGATACAGAGATTCATTTGGGGTTGATCCTGCACCTGCTAGGACATCTCCGAACCAAAAATTCTTTTTACCTTCTTTTAATTTGATATTAATAGCAACCCTATCCTGGTTGTTTTGAACACCACTCAACTGGTTTACACTCGAATAATTTCTTAAAACCTGAATTTTATCTACCGCATTGGAAGGAATATTTTTAGAGGCTAATTTTGTATCACCACTAAAGAAATCCTTACCATCTACAGTGATTTTTTCAACTGCTTTTCCCTCAACTTCAATTTCACCTGCATCATTAATTTCTACACCCGGTAATTTCTTTAAAACATCTTCTAACTTTCGTTCAGATCCATTTTTAAAGGAATCCGCATTGTAAATGATGGTATCTCCTCTAACAATTACTGGCATTTTAGAAACAATACTAATACCGTCTAACATTTTATCTTCATTCATCGTGAAATTGAATGATTGATTTGATTCCTTCGTTTCAATAAATTTACTAATTTCTGAATATCCTATGTAACTAATTTTAACATTGTAGGTAGTATTCCTTTTTAAATCTAATTTAAAATTCCCTTTTGCATCTGTAAAACCAAAAGAAACAATTCTTTTGGCTACGGTATCTAATGCGATAACATTTGCCATTTCTAGCGGTGTTCCAATCGAATCTTTCACAACACCCGTTAATTGCACTTGTGAAAAGGAAGTCCAAGAGACCAACAACATAAAAATAAATCCTATTTTTTTCATTTATAATTTGATTAAGTATTCAAGGTAAAATATAATTTTTGTTTATTTTCTTCCGCGATTACCTCTGTTTTTAAAACGCTCTTTTAATTCCTGAGTTTTTACTTTCACGATGTCCGTGTATTCATCTCTAGTCACTTTTTTTCCTTTTGCAGGTTCTTTGATTTTTATTGACTCTTCAGAGTTAATAGCTACCTCCGTACACAACATCGTTGTTCTACCTGCATTTAACTCTAAAATTAAACCTGGTAAACCCCAATATACATCTGGTCCAGAACTAACTGGAATTTGAGGTGTATACCACGCCGTAACTGTTAGCATCTTTTTTGCTGGCTTTTCAGCAACTGCAGTAGAATCTTTTTTCTTGTTTTTTCTACTTCTACTAAAAATACTTCCCCAGTCTACTTTGGTATCTTCCTTGACTAGAGTTGCCTTGTAACAGGTGTAATTTCCAATTTTCTTGGTTTCCATTCCTAATTCCCATTGAAGCGGTTCCATCTTTTCTGACACTAGAAACCTTTTACTAAACATTTCTACATCTTCTATCATGTTTTTTTCTGAAACATTCTTATAAATAGAACCCTGTCCGTTACTTCTTGACCAACTTGGTCCTGAAGCTCCTGGTCCTTCTAACTGAACATTTTCTCTGAAAGAAGAAGTTGTTTTATTAAAACTTAACGTGTACGTTTTTTCTAAAAAACTCTTAAAACGAGCCATCATTTGTTTCTTTTGTTGTTCAGACATTTTATCGTACCTACTCATATCCATGGTAGTTTTTGACATGTACGTTGCTTTCCCTTGAAAATTATTTTGTGAAAAAGTTACAACACTAAACAAAAGTATTGCTAGAATGATTATTTGTTTCATAATTTTTAAATTCAGTTATTTTCAAACAAAAATAGTTTTAAAAGAAAATTAAAAGACTTAAAAAAAACTTAAAAGTTTATTTTTTTTTAATAACGCTTGACAAATACTTAAACGTTAAACTACATATTATCCACCTATTTGAATTTCAAAAGCGCCGCCGCCATCTCTACTTTTGAAACGGTTCATCAATTCTTTGGATTTTTCTATCGAAATTTCTTCAAACTTCTTTTGGGTAACTTGTTTTCCTTTTGAAGGCGCTTTGATAACGATTGTTTCTGAAGGATTCAAAACTACTTCGGTACATACAATTGTTAAACCGTCGTCATTTACTTCTAAAATCAATCCTGGCAAACCACCATAATTACCGGGACCATTACTAATTGGAATATTTGGAGTATACCATGCAATAACAGTTGTTTTTTTTGTTTTATTTATCTCCTGCATTTCACCATCTACAAAATCTAATTCAATAGTATCTTCTTCTTTTTCAAAGACAGCCTTATAACAAGTATAGATTCCTATATTTTTTGTTTCACCTGTTAACTCCCAATCATATTCAATAAAATTATCTTTAATTAAAAATACTTTACCCATTAATTCCTTTTTATTGGTGATTCTTTGCTCATTGAGGTTTTTATAAAATTCTTCCGAACTTCCTGATCCCCCCTCAATAATGACCATTAAACCATTTTGCTGGGGCACTTTGGGTGCATCGAGAACTTGCTCCTCTTTATACATAGACTCTGCCCTGGTGAAATCTAGTATAAATGTCTTTTGAAACATTTTCCTCATTTGTGCCTCAAATTGTGCTTGTAATTTTTCTTGCATTGCAGGATCACCAGGCATAGAAATGCTGTCTAATTGCATTGAAGGAGATTTTCGGTGAGTTTTATAAGTAGCTCTCCCTGAAAAATTTTGCGCTAAAAGAGACCCTGAAACAAACAAAGTCAAAATAAAAATTTTAATTTTCATCGATTTTATATTTTTAATGATGCAACAAAGATGATTTATAAATCTGATACATAGCGTTAATGATTGTTAACGTTTGTTAAGCCATTATTTTATTACAAATGAACTACTTACTTTTGAACTATGAATACAAAAAAACATCACTGGATTTTATATTCTATCACTGTTACGATCGTTTTAACGATATCGGTTCAGTTGTATTGGAATTACAATAACTACTTAGAAAACAAACAGCGAGTTAAAAATGAAATTCAGACCAGTCTAGACATTGCTATTGATGAATACTATACCACCATTTCTAAAAATAATTTTTTTGCAATTGTCAATCAAGATAGCATCGATAAAAAAAATATTTTTAAAAATATTTTAAGGAGTAATATTTCAAACCCAAATTCAAAATTTAATATTAGTATTACAGCAGATTTTAAAGCTCCCAGACAACTGGATTCTTTAATAAACATTCACACAACAAAAAGTAAAAGAAATTTACCTAAACAGGTTAAAAAAGTATTAAAAAATATAAAAGCAGATAGCTTGAAATTAATCAAAGGCCTTCAATCGGTAGTAGTTGCCTTAACAAATGACCTCATTGACTTTAACAAATTAGATTCGATTTTAAATCAAAAACTCATCAGTAAAGGACTCCATACTCGAAATTATTTAAGCTATTATGAGAATGATATAAAACTGGAGGAAGCCTAGAAAAGGATCAAAAAAAATTAACCTTGTTTTTAAAATCAAAATCTACCTTTTTGAGACCAAATCAAAGTTTGCGAATTTACTATCAAGATCCGACACTAATTGCCTTGAAAAAAAGCGCTACAGAAATTTTTCTATCATTGATATTATCTCTCACGATTATTAGCTCATTGTTTTACTTGTTTCGTATTATNAAAAAACAAAAACAACTGTCTGAGATTAAAAATGATTTGATCAATAATATTACCCATGAGTTTAAAACTCCCATAGCAACAATTTCNACAGCTATAGAAGCTATTGAAAATTTTAACGTAATAAACGATAGAGAAAAAACGAAACAATANGCNNCNATTTCGGCCTTACAATTAAAAAAATTACATCAAATGGTTGAGAAATTATTAGAGACAGCCACTCTAGATTCTGAAAATTTGATGCTACAAAAGGAACCTAGCAACCTCGTTGATTTGATTTTTAAAATTGTAAAAAAACACGAACTATTAACCAAAAAAAAGATCAATTTTACAACTAATACAGATGCTATAATTTTAGAAATAGATCCATTTCATTTTGAAAACGCCATCTCAAACGTAATAGACAATGCAGTTAAATATGGTGGAAACCGTCTTGAAGTGACTCTTACTTCTATGTTAAATACAGTAGAGATATCTGTTACTGACAATGGAGATGGAATTGAAAAGAACCAACAAGAACGAATTTTTGATAAGTTTTATAGAGTTCCTAAGGGAAATACTCATGATGTAAAAGGCTTTGGAATTGGGTTGTATTACACACACAAAATAATTGAAAAACATGGTGGTGAAATTACCGTTTTATCAAATTTTGAAAAGACCACCTTTAAATTACTAATTCCTAATGAGTAATATAAAAATTGTTTTAGCAGAGGATGAGCCTAGTTTGGGACAAATTCTCAAAGAAAGTCTTGAAACCAGAGGTTTTGTTGTTTATCATGCTGTTAACGGTGAGATTGCATATGACTATTATCTCAAAAAAAATCCAGACATATTAGTGTTGGATGTAATGATGCCTAAGAAAGATGGTTTTACGTTGGCAAAAGAAATACGAGAGCAAAATACTACTATTCCCATTATTTTTTTAACCGCTAAATCTCAAACAAAAGATGTATTGGATGGTTTTGAATATGGTGGAAATGATTATTTGAAGAAACCCTTTTCTATGGAAGAACTAATTGTTAGAATGAAAGCACTTTTGGATCGTAGTAAAATTAACAAAGACAAGGATAAGATTGGAATTGGTGCCTATATTTTTAATTACACAAAACAAGAACTACTTCTCGCTAACGAAACAATAATGCTAACTCACAGAGAATCACAATTATTGTTTTACTTATCCGAAAAACGAAACGAAATTCTAGATCGTTCTTTTATTTTAAAAAAACTTTGGGGAAATGATGATTTCTTTTCTTCTAGAAGTATGGATGTATTTATCAGTAAATTGAGAAAAAAACTCTCCAAAGATCCAACTATTAAAATTGTTAACATTAGAAGCGTTGGGTATAAACTTATAATTTAGTTCGGTTAGATTACTAAATTTTTAATTATCTTTAGTGCCCGATTTAATCTCTACAATTTAAAAATATGCACATTGCAATTGCAGGAAATATTGGTGCCGGTAAAACCACACTAACCAAACTATTAGCCAAACATTATAAATGGAAACCTCATTATGAAGCTGTTGACGAAAATCCTTATTTAGATGATTTTTATGCAGAAATGGAGCGTTGGTCTTTTAATCTTCAAGTCTTTTTCTTGAATAGTCGATTTCGTCAAATTTTAGAATTAAGAGAATCTGGGAAAGATATTATTCAAGACAGAACAATTTACGAAGATGCTCATATTTTTGCTCCCAATTTACATGCAATGGGGCTCATGACAAATAGAGATTATGGCAATTACAGTTCTTTATTTAATTTAATGGAAAACTTAGTAACTCCTCCAGATTTATTGATCTATCTCCGTGCAGATATCGCCACGTTAGTCGGGCAAATTCACAAACGTGGTAGAGAATACGAAAACTCTATTAGCATTGATTATCTAAGTAGATTAAACGAACGTTATGAAGCCTGGGTATCTACCTATACGAAGGGGAAATTATTAATCATTGATGTAGATAAGCTTGATTTTGTTGACAACCAAGAAGATTTAGGTTATATCATTGATCGAATAGACGCTCAAATAAATGGGCTTTTTTAGAAAAAAAAGCTACAAATTCGGAGAGACCATTTAAAGGGTCTCTTTTTTTTTGAACTACATTGTAATTGTCTTTTTAACCCCCTTAAATTATAAAAAATAGTTGTCTGTCCTTATTCAAAAAAAGAGAACCACAAGAAAAAAGTTGCTTTGTGTAAATAAAAATGAAGATTTTGTAACATTTTATTGCTCTCTCACGTATAACTATATGTAACCCCTAAATAAACCTTTTCAATAGTTATAGATAATTTAGATGAGACAACTTAAAATTACCAAGCAGGTTACCAACAGAGAAACTGCATCGTTAGACAAATACCTTCAAGAAATAGGAAAAGTAGACTTAATTACAGCTGATGAGGAAGTAGAATTAGCACAGTTAATCAAAGCTGGTGATCAAAGAGCGTTAGAAAAATTAACCAAAGCTAATTTACGATTTGTGGTCTCAGTAGCCAAACAATACCAAAACCAAGGATTAACACTACCCGATCTAATAAACGAAGGAAACTTAGGATTGATAAAAGCTGCAAAACGTTTTGATGAAACTAGGGGTTTTAAATTTATATCTTATGCCGTTTGGTGGATTCGTCAATCTATTCTACAAGCACTTGCAGAACAATCAAGAATTGTGCGTTTACCATTAAATAAAATTGGTTCTATTAACAAAATCAATAAAATGTATGCTTTCTTAGAGCAAGAAAATGAGCGCCCTCCAAGTGCTGAAGAAATTGCTAAGAAATTAGACATGACGGTCAATGACGTAAAAGAATCAATGAAAAATTCTGGACGTCACGTATCGATGGATGCACCTTTAATTGAAGGAGAAGACTCTAACTTATATGACGTTCTTAATTCGGGAGAATCTCCTAATCCAGACAGAAAATTACTACACGAATCGCTAAGAATCGAAATTAATAGAGCTTTAGAAACTCTAACTCCAAGAGAAGCAGATGTTGTAAAGTTATATTTTGGTCTCGGAGAGCACCAACCGATGACCTTGGAAGAAATAGGAGAAACATTTGATTTGACACGTGAGCGTGTTCGTCAAATTAAAGAAAAAGCAATTAGAAGACTAAAACACACCTCTAGAAGTAAGATTTTAATGACTTACCTTGGATAATTTAGTGTAAATAAAAAGTGTAAAACTCTCGAACTAATTTCGAGAGTTTTTTATTTTATATCCTTATTTTTACAAAAAGATACAACAACAACAACATAATGAGTAATTTAATAGCACCTTCAATTTTAGCGGCAGATTTTGCCAACCTGCAACGCGATATAGAAATGGTAAACAAGAGTGAAGCCGATTGGTTTCATATTGATATTATGGACGGAGTTTTTGTGCCAAACATTTCTTTTGGAATGCCTGTTTTGAAAGCCATAACTAAACATGCTAAAAAAACAATTGACGTTCACTTAATGATTGTAAATCCAGATCAATACATACAAACTTTTGCAGATTTAGGAGCGACTATTTTAACAGTACATTATGAGGCTTGTACTCACTTGCACAGAACGATTCAAGCTATAAAAGCTAGGAATGAAAGCGGGTGTTGCGCTTAACCCTCATACACCAATCGCAGTATTAGAGGATGTAATTACAGAATTAGACTTGGTTTGTATCATGAGTGTAAATCCTGGTTTTGGAGGGCAATCGTTTATAGAAAATACCTATAAGAAAACAGCACAACTCAAACATTTGATAGACTTTTCTAAATCAGACTGTCAAATAGAAATTGATGGAGGTGTTACCGATAAAAATGCGAATGCTTTAATCGAAGCTGGAGCAAATGTTCTAGTGGCAGGAAGTTATGTTTTTGGTGCAGAAAACCCTACAGAGACTATTGCAAATTTAAAAAATATCGTTGCATAGATTGTATGCTGTTGTAGACATAGAAACTACAGGGAATGGATACAAAGGCCAAAAAATAACCGAAATTTCAATTTTTATTTTTGATGGGGTAAACGTAATTGATGAATTTACAACCCTGGTTAATCCAGAAGCACCAATACCTACATTTATTACCAACCTTACAGGTATTAATCAGGCGATGGTTCGAAACCAACCTAAATTTTATGAAATTGCAAAAAAGGTGGAAGAAATTACCAAAGACGCTATTTTTGTTGCTCACAATGTAAACTTTGATTACAATATAATTCAAGCAGAATTTAAAAGTTTAGGATTTAATTTCAAACGAAAAAAATTATGTACCGTTCGTTTGTCAAGAAAAATAATTCCGGGCTTAAAATCTTACAGTTTGGGAAATATCTGTGCCGATGAAGGGATCCCTATTTCAGCAAGACATCGAGCAAGAGGTGATGTAGAAGCGACCGTAGAATTGTTTCGAAGGCTCATTGAACGAGATGACAACTTTACCATCAATTCTTTTTTAAATCCCAAATCCAGGCAAGCGACCTTACCTCCTCTTTTGGATAAATCTGTTGTCGATAATTTACCAGAAAAACACGGGGTTTATTACTTTAAAAACATCAAAAAAGAAGTGATTTACGTTGGCAAAGCAAACAATATAAAGCAGCGGGTCATTAGTCATTTTTACGATAAAAAGAAAAAAGAAATTTCAATGTGTCTAGAAACTGCCGATATTTCTTACACTGAAACTGGGAGTGAAATACTAGCTCTTTTGCATGAATCGTCAGAGATAAAACATCGGTATCCAAAATTTAATAGAGCACAACGAAGAGCTGGAGAGGCAGTGGGTTTGTTTTGGTACGAAGACCAAAAAGGAATCATTCATCTTGCCTATAATAGGCTTAAATTAGCGCCCAAAGCGATTGCAAAGTATTACACTGTATCAGAATGTAGAAATCATTTAGAGCACTTGTGTAGCGAATTTGAATTGTGTCCAAAATATTGTCATTTACAAACCAATGTTTCGAGCTGCTTTCATTATCAACTTAAAGAATGTAAGGGAATTTGTTGCGAGAAAGAATCTATAGAGGACTATAATATTCGTGTTAAAAAGGCATAAAGTCTGTTGGAATGGGCGCTAAGAATTTAGTGATTCGAGAAAAGGGAAGAACTCAGAATGAAATTGGATTTGTTTTAATTTTAAATGGAATATACTTAGGTTTTGGCTATATAGATAAAGATCAGGCCGCACAATTAGAACATCCGGAAGAATATCAATTTTTTGTACAACCCCAAAAAGACAACCGAGATGTTCAAAGAATTATTTCTTCTTATCTAAAGAAAAAAAAGAATCTTAAAGAACTCGAAAATGAAAAATAAATCTTCTAAAATTCATATTATTGGCGCAGGCATCAGTGGTTTAATTGCAGCTCAAATTTTAGAAAACTATGGCTATAAACCAACCATTCTTGAAGGCAGTAATTCTATTGGAGGACGAGTAAAATCTGATCTTGTGAAAGGATATACCTTGGATCGCGGTTTTCAAGTTTTACTAACTTCCTATCCAGCAGCTAAAAAATACATCGACTTTGAAGCACTTAAATTACAAAAATTACTACCGGGTGCTGTCATTTTTAAAAAAGGAAAAACTCAAACTATTGGAGATCCTTTAAGATCTTTTTCAATGGTATTACCAACATTATTTTCTTCTATTGGAAAGCTTTCTGATAAAATAAAAATTCTAAAACTAAATCTCCTTTTAAAGAACAAAAAGATCGATGCAATTTTTAAAGAAGAAGAAAAAACAACCCTTCAATATTTAAAAGATGTTGGCTTCTCAGAAGAGATGATTCAAACCTTTTTCAAACCTTTTTTTAGTGGGATTTTTTTAGAACCCAATTTAAATACTTCAAGTAGAATGTTTGAGTTTGTCTATAAAATGTTTGGAGAAGGATTGGCTGTATTGCCGAAAGCTGGAATTCAGGCAATATCAAATCAATTGAAAGACAACTTAAAAAAGACAAAAATTCTTTTAAATACTGAAGTTGAAACGGTAAAGAATAAGGGTATTACTTTGAAAGATGGTTCAGAAATTGAAACTGATTTTACAATTATTGCCACAGAAGCAAGCCCTTTAATTCGCAATCTAAAAAATCAAGAAACTAGTTGGAAAACATGCGATACTTTATACTTTGAAACCCCAGAAAAGATCATTTCAAAACCTATAATTGGATTAATTGCTGATGAGAATTCATTGATTAACAACCTGTTTTATCATACTTCAATAGCAACAACCACCAAAGGAAAAGGAGAATTACTATCTGTTACCATTGTAAAAAATCATGCCCTCACTGAAAAACAGTTGATCTCAAAAATCACTAAAGAACTTCAAACTTTCTGTGGGATTTCAAATACTACCTTCATTAAACGATATCAGATTAAAAAGGCCTTACCAAAACTAGACAATCTTCAGTACGAGATTTCAAGTACTGAAACAAAACTAACCTCATCTATCTTTTTGGCAGGAGATCAACTTTTAAATGGGTCTTTAAATGCTGCAATGATTGCAGGGGAAAGAGCTGCCATGGGAGTTATTGGGACCCTACAAGATGGTTTGATTGTAGATGAATTGAGTCATAAAATGTAGCCAATTAAGAAATTCAAAAACTTTTATTTCACTGTTTATTATTTTTACTTAGCCACTGTACTTCTTTCCTAATAAGTCAACTAAATATACTTGGTCAACTTTAGTCTTAAAGATATAATAATCAAGCAATAAATATAGTATCTAACAGACTGAAGTATAAAAATATACTATAGGGGCTTTGTTAGTAGTATGACATCAATAAAAAAGACCCTGAAGAGCTTCTTAATTTACCAGCAATTATTTTTTGACTCCTATATTTCACTCTGGGTAAATAATGTGATATCTTAAAAATCTGTTTTATCTTCAATTACTTTTTAATACAGAGAGGGCGTCGCTATTTATAGACAGAATTAAATCCATTCTTAAAACTATACTTTCCAAAATCGTTCAATTTCTTCAAGGGATTTTCCTTTTGTTTCTGGGATGTATTTATAAGTAACAATCATTATGATTGTAATAAATGCAATAAATATAAAATAGGGCAATGAACCGTTCCAAGTTGCTCCATTGTTTATATCACTATCCATCACTACTGGAAAGGATTGTGAAACCACATAATTTGCAGCCCATTGTGCAGCTACAGCTACAGACATCGCTACACTACGTATCTTATTTGGAAACATTTCTGAAAGCAACACCCAAACAACAGGCCCCATGGAAAGTGCAAAGGAGGCTATGAAAATTAACACGCCTAATAATGATAAAAACCCAACAGACTGCTGCTGTAAAGTAATCCCCAACAGTAAAAATCCAACGATCATTCCAATAGACCCAATATATAATAATGGCTTTCTTCCAAATTTATCTACGGTAAACATTGCAACAAATGTGAATATCAGGTTCACTAAGGCTAATAATATTTGTTGTGCTAAAATGTCTTCTTTCCCAAAACCAAGTGCTTTTTCAAAAATATCAGCACCATAATATAATACAGCGTTTATTCCTGTAAATTGTTGTAAAACGGAGAGCGTTGTTCCTATAA
>JGI20154J14316_10003269_pt1 | contig 13109 bp, 10 predicted proteins | sample COG_04_FD_14316 | JGI IMG/M metagenome (IMG submission 14316) | reverse complement strand
GCTGCCCAGGCAATCAACTATCAGGGTGCCGGTACCGTGGAGTTTTTGCTGGATGCCCAGGGCCAGTTTTACTTTATGGAGATGAACACTCGCCTGCAGGTTGAGCATCCGGTCACTGAGATGATCAGCGGTCAGGATCTGGTCGAATGGCAGCTGCGGGTTGCCAGTGGTGAACCCCTGCCCTGCTCCCAGGAACAGTTACAGATTAATGGCCATGCCTTTGAGGCGCGGATTTATGCCGAGGATCCCGAAAATGATTTTCTGCCAGCCACTGGACGTCTCAATATCTTAAGGCCACCACTGGAAAATGCCAATGTGCGGGTGGACACCGGTGTGGTTGAAGGCGATGAGGTAAGTATTTATTACGACCCTATGATTGCCAAGCTGGTGGTCTGGGATCTGGATCGTGATCGCGCTCTGCAGCGGTTAACAGAGGCTCTCAGCAANTATCGCATTGACGGGCTGACCACTAATATTGGTTTTCTCTACAATCTGGCAACCAGCCAGGCGTTTAAAAATGGCGATGTGGATACCGGCTTTATCGAAGAGCATCATCAGGAAATATTTCGCCTGCGCGATACAGATACTGATTACGGGGCGCCCCTGGCCGCTGCTGCTATTAATAGCTTGCGCCAACAACAGGCGCAGGCCCGGGCCCAGCAATCCGGCGAGCCCAGCTCTCCCTGGCATCTGGTTAATCACTGGGGGCTGCCGCCGTCGCAGCTGCAACTCAGATTACAGAATAAGGAATTGTCTCTAAGCCCGGATAGCCAAACTGATCTGACCGGCACCAAGCTGGTAGTGACTGAGTCCGGTTTTGATTTGTTTACTGCCAAGGGCTTTTTCCAGGGCTCAGAAATTGGCCCGGATTTGGGGCTGGATTCTGAGGAGGGTGCCGCCAGCAGCCTGCGCGCGCCTATGAATGGCACCCTGGTTAGCACCATGGTTGAGGTTGGTGCCAAGGTACACAAAGGCGATACCCTGCTGGTGATGGAGGCAATGAAAATGGAGCATAGTATTGAGGCGCCCAGCGATGGTCTGGTGACGGAATTCTATTTTCAGGCTGGTGATCTGGTGGATGGTGGGGCCGAACTATTGAGCTTTGAGGGCAGTGCAGAATGAATTATCCACCATCGGTAAAAATTGTCGAAGTAGGTCCCCGCGATGGTTTGCAAAATGAAAAAACCAGTCTGGATACAGAGACCAGGGTTGAGCTGATTACTCAGCTGACCAATGCTGGTCTAAGTTATATTGAGGCAGGTAGCTTTGTCAGCCCCAAATGGGTCCCGCAGATGGCGGGTAGCGATAAGGTTTTTGAACAACTGCCAGTGGATGCAGCCACCACCTACGCAGCCCTGACTCCCAATATGCAGGGGTTGGAAAGAGCCATGCAGTGCGGAGTAAAGGAGGTGGCAGTTTTTGCTGCGACCTCGCAAAGCTTTAGCCAAAAAAATATTAACTGTTCGATTGCCGAGAGTATTGAGCGCTTTAAACCCGTCGCCAGGGAAGCCCTCAGCGCCGGATTAGCCGTGCGCGGCTATATCTCCTGCGTGGTTGGCTGCCCCTATGAGGGCGAGGTAGATATTGAATCAGTTGCCCAGGTGGCACAACAGTTACTGGCCATGGGCTGCTATGAAGTTTCCCTCGGTGACACCATAGGCGTGGGCACGCCGGCCTCGATAGAAACGCTGCTCAACAGGCTGTTAAAAGATATCACTGCGGACAAACTCGCCATCCATGCCCATGACACCTATGGGCAGGCACTGGCCAATATTCTTATCGCATTGCAGCTGGGCATTAGCACTGTAGACAGCTCTGTTGCCGGCCTGGGTGGTTGCCCCTATGCTCAGGGAGCCTCGGGCAATGTGGCCACTGAAGATCTGATCTATATGCTCAATGGCCTGGGTATCAACCATGGTGTAGACCTGCCCAAACTTATCGCCGCAGGCCATTTTATTAGCCAAAAACTTAATCGCGCCAATGGTTCAAAGGTAGGAATCGCACTGCAGTAAGTTATACTGCCGCCCTGATAAACCACATTCGGAGCCAATCCCGTGACCGCGTTTCGTCCCTGTATCGACCTGCACCAGGGTCAGGTAAAACAAATTGTCGGCGGTAGCCTCACCGACGATGGCGCGGATACCAATTTTGTCAGCACCCACAATGCCGCCTACTACGCCAAACTCTACCAGCAACATCAGCTAACCGGCGGTCATGTTATTGCCCTTGGGCCCAACAATCAGCCGCAGGTGCTTGCAGCACTTGCTGCATACCCCGGTGGACTGCAGTTTGGTGGTGGGGTCAATCTTGAAAATGCGGCCAGCTATCTGGCCGCTGGTGCTTCACATATTATTGTGACCTCCTATCTTTTTGAAAACGGCGAGTTTTCTTGGCCCCGTCTTGAGGCTATAAAAGCAGAAGTAGGTGCAGAGCGCCTGGTACTGGACCTGAGCTGCCGCAAAACTGACCAGGGTTGGATGATTGCCACTGACCGCTGGCAGACCATCACCAGTACCCCGGTCAATGCACAGACCATTGCAGCATTGGAAAACCACTGTGCAGAGTTTTTGGTTCACGCAGCGGATGTTGAAGGGCTGCAAGCGGGAATTGATACAGAGCTGGTTAAGCTGCTCGGCGAATGCTGTACAGTTCCATGCACCTATGCTGGTGGAGCCAGATCACTTGATGATCTTGCCCTAGTGGACACGCTATCCAGTGGCAGTGTGGATCTGACCATCGGCAGCGCCCTGGATATCTTTGGTGGTCAGGGCGTCAGACTCGACGACTGTATTCAATGGAATCGTCGCGCCGACTAACTGTGTAGCCGTTTACGAATCCTTAATGTCAGCATCACCGCTCCAAGAAACACCACCGGTGTTATAGCCGCCAGGGCTATGCCCTGCGAGATAGGCAGGTAATTTTCAATCACCACAGGCTTAAGTAAGAGTTCAATCAGGCTCATGCTGTAGTAGGTCATTGCAATCACCGACAGGCCCTCCACGGTCTGTTGCAAACGCAGCTGTATTTCGCTGCGCTTATCCATTGATACCAGCAGCTGCTGATTCTGTGTCTCAAGAGACAGCTGTAGCCGCAGATGCAGCAACTCACTGGTGCGGCTAATACGTTTGGATAAATTTTCTTTGCGTTTAACCACTGACATACAGGTATTAAAAGCCGGGATAAACCGCCGNACATGAAANTGTTTAAGGGTTCTGATCGCCGGCATTTTCTGCTCTCTCAGCATATCCAATCGGCTTTCGGTCAAATTGAAATAAGCCTCGGTGGCTGAGAAACGAAAGTTGTGATCCGCAACCAGTTTTTCCAGCTGGGTTGCCTCGGCAATCAACTCGTTCATTAGAGCCTGCTCGTCCTCCAGGGTAACCAGCTGATTTAATTTTTCATTGGTCTTGACCAGGCGCTGTTCGAGATGGCGAACCTCGGGCATTAGTAGGCGCGCGGTGGGCAGTGCCAGCAATGTCATGGAGCGATAGGCGGCAATTTCAAGCAAATTGCGAATAAGCCTGCCAGCCTGAAATGGGTCCAGGCCCTCATCCACCACCAGGGTACGGATAAAGCCATCGTCTTCAGACTGCACCGAGGTCCAGATTGTGGCCAGACCATCATAAATTTTGCTGCCTACCAGTCGCTGATCGTTAAATAACTGAGAAAGATCCTGCCGAGTGGTTGGCGCATCAGAAGCCGGGCGCAGATCAATATGATTAGCAGCAATTAACTGACCCTGAAGATTAGCAACCCAATCATTATCTAACAGAGAAAACACATTCTTACAAAAAGGCTGATCTGGCTGACCCCGGCGCACGGCCGTGTAGGTAGAGAATTCATTATGAAATTCCCAGCGCAGATCGAATTGTTCAAAACTCTGATAGTAGCAGTCGGCATTATCTGATGGAGCATCGACCCCATGGGACTGGGCAAGATCGGTAAGTTTATCCAACTCAGCCTGACGGTCACCGGAATGCAGAAACACCAGGCTCGACACCTGAGCAGGCAGGTCCACAACGGGGAAGGGACGATTATGCAACTCATTAATTAGAGAATCTTTTAGCGGGTGAAGATCCATAAAGCGCAACTCCTCTGGTGGTGGTGATTTGCCTGGTGTAATTTTTCCTATAGATTTTCCCTGTAACTGCAAATGCAAGCTGCACTGTAAATACACTGCAATTGGGCTAGTACGTTTATTATCGCTGTACCGGTTTACTTTATCCTTGCGCTACCAGCTGAACTGAATGCCAACCTGGGCTGTTCTGGGGGTTCCAGGGAAGTAGCGCTGTTGACTAAATGTGGTGTAATCGGCGCGCTCGGCATACTGCCTATCGGTGAGGTTGCTGATATTGGCATACAGACGCATAGACTCAGAGACCGCCCAGCCCGCTCTGAGGTGCAGTAAATTGTGCCCCTCATAACTATATAGGTTCTCCGGGTTTAGGTAGTAGCTGCCCATAGACTGCCATTCCAACTCCAGGCTCTGACGATCGCTGGGTTTAAACGCCAGCCGGACGCTGCCAAAGTGCCTTGGTGCCGTGTCTATATCATTACCGCGAATATCCACACCACCCAGCAAGGTGCTGTTGCGGTAAGTATGGCGGGCCTGGGTAGCACTGAGACCCAATGCCCATTGATCATTGATCTCGTAGTCCAGCTCCAGCTCAACACCCCGGTGCTCGGTCTCGCCATCGCTAACATTAAAAAAGCTCGAGTCGCGGAATATCACATGGTCTTTTTCCATATGATAGGCAGCCAGCTTATAACTCAGATAGTCGGTATTGCCTTTGACGCCTATCTCCAGACTATCGATACTCTCCGAGTCCAGGTCGGTGATCTGCTGGGCGCGCTGCAGGCGATAGAGCTCGGTGGCCTGGGGAGCTCTAAAGCCGCGAGCCAGGCGGATAAATGCACTGTGACTATCACTCATCCTAAGCTGGGCTCCCAGATTGGAAGACCAGTTATTAAACTCATTTTTGCCACTGGCGGGACGACTGTAGCGACAGCCACCGCGGCCACATGCAGTGCCATCGGCCTTGGTGCGTCCGGTCAGCATTTTATTGCTGTAGTCATAGCGCATGGTTTCAAAGCGCAGCCCTCCACTCAGGGATAGCTGATCATTGACCGTCCAGTCCAGATGCATAAATGGCGCAGCCATGCTGGCATCAACCGAATAATCGTAGTGCTGACCCTGGGGAATGGTCTCCTGCAAAAATGCTGAACCCATGGTGGGCCCATCCTGAGACTGCTCTAGATAGGCATCGGTAATCTCGGCATCAAAACCGGCGATAACATTGATACCCTGAACTAGAGTGCGGTAATAACCCACCTGCACACCCAGACTTTTTTGGCCATTCTCTTCCAGCGGATCACCGGGCAGAAAATGCTGCAAAAAATCCATTTGGCTGTAGCGAATATAGGGCGTTACAATCAGCTGATAATTCTGCTCTGACTTGCTGATACGCGACCAGGCCCGGGCAGAACGCACATCGCGATAGGCCTCTGGATTAAGATTTTGCTTCACCAGAGAGTTATCTTTATAGGCATCCAGACCCTCGATAAAGCCCGCCGTTTCCTGATTGAGATTGGTGACTGTCAGACCAGAGTCAATCTGCAGATCATCAGTTTTATAGCGATGACGCAGTGACATTTTTTGCTGGTCAAATCCCGACTCATCGCGGAAGCCACCGTCGCGGGTAAAGCTAGCCGCAATACCCAGAGTTTCGGTACCAGACTTAAACTTGACTCTACCATAGTCATTGGCGCCAACCTCTAGCCCCAGACTGCTCTGTTCAGAAATTTCAGGGGTGACTATATTAACCACCCCGTGCATGGCATTGGAACCATGGAGCACTGTGCCTGTACCGCGCAATACCTCAATACGCTGAGCTATTTCAGTATTGGCTTCAAACAGTTCATTAATATTACAGAACCCAGCCGCACGCAGAGGAATACCATCCTCCTGCATCAGAAAACCACCACAGCCACCGGCACCGGTTAGAACCGGTGAGCGCACTGCGGGGAGATATTCCTGACCATTGCCGCGGTGCAGATTAACCCCGGCAACTCTTGATAGCGCCTGCTGCACATGGGCGTGGGAAACTAACTCCAGCGCCTCCTCATCCACCACAGAGACACTGCCAATTACCTGCTGCAAATCGGCCTCTGCTCTGGTGGCAACAGTGACAATTTCATCAATATTAGCCATTGCGGCACTAGAGAATAGTACCGCCAATATGGCTAGAGAACGTCCGGGTTTATTGATCATCAAAATCGCCTCAGCTTTAGATCAGTCTTCAACAGTAAATGTTAGGCCTGCATTAGCCTGCACACGCTCAATCAGCAATGAGCCCATCGCTGGCGCCGGTGTCCAGATTCCACCACTGGCCGCCTCTGGGTTCTTCAGCAGACAGATAGCGCTCTCGGCTATCATCTTTGAGGTAGAGCCATAGCCGGGATCCTTATCACCCTGGACACTGACTTTAACCAGCTGACCATCACTGGCCTCGCCTACAAACAGCACATCGTACATGCCGTTTTCGCGTTCTTCTGTGCTGGGGCCTTCGCCGGGCTGAGTCTGGTCTTCAGCCATGGAGTTATCGTTGGCAATATGATTGGCAATAGCCTCTCCCTTATCGCCTGGTCCAGTGACCATCATCTCGTCATAGACAAAGTCTGTGCCATAACGATGGCCCATCAGTTGGTTCGAGCGATGAATATTTTTGGTATTGATGCTGGCCATCACAAAGGGCGCGATCCAGCTCTGCAACACCTCATCAAACACAGGTTTATCGCCCCTGGGCTGCTCAGCCCCAGAAAAACCAGGGGTTAGAGAGAATGGGTTGCGCAGTACATTAATAAGCTCAGGATCCTTGGCTGCCGCCGCCATAGTGGTGCGGAAACTGGCCAGAGTACCGCCAGAAAAAGTACCTTTCATAGCCCGTACACGCCCTCTAACACGAGGCACTGTGCTACCTAATTTCTGCTCTGCAGTCTGCTGCAAAAACAGTACGCCAAGATCGAAGGGAATCGAATCAAAGCCACAGGAAAATACAATACGGGCACCACTGGCCTCGGCCGCTGCGCTGTGAGCACCAATCATTTTATGCATCCAGCCCGGCTCGCCACAGAGGTCCACATAGTCGGTACCAGCCGCGGCACAGGCGGCGACCAGCTCATTGCCATACAGCTGATAGGGCCCAACCGTGGTGCAGACCACCGCGGTGCGCTCAACCATGGCATTAATCGAATCCAGGTCAGAGGAGTCGGCAACCACCAGTGGCACATCGGCAGAGATACCCATTTCATCGCGAACCTGCTCCAACTTGCTCAGACTGCGACCCGCCATGGCCCAGACTACCTCTCCATTGACGCCATACTGATTATTCAGGTATTCGGCGACCAAACGGCCAGTAAAACCTGTGGCGCCATAGACAACAATGCCCAGCTCTCGATTACTTTTCATAGGAATTCTCTTTATTTTGGAATATCGGGAATGGTAGCACTCATAGCTAGTTATTTTACCAGCTTTAATCGACCGGGGGTTCACGAAAAATAACTCTGGATTAGGCCCTGGCTTGGTACCAGAACTGATAGGGATAATCCGTTGCACCAGTTGCAGATAATGGCTGCAAACCACAGTGTTCAAAGAAACCTATGGAGGGCCTCTCAGCTTTAATCACCAGGCCTTCGGCACCCAGAGTCATAGCCTCGGAGAGCACAGCTGCCATTAAATCTCGCCCATAGCCCCTGCCTTGGCAGTCTGGAGAGATATACAGGCCATGCAGCAATCGACCTGTGCCCAGCTCTGTGACCAGGGGCGCCTCTGGATTCCAGGCGGCTACTCCCTGTACCTCACCGCCCTTTACCTCACCGCCCTTTACCTCACCGCCCTTTATCTCACCGCCCTGTCTGTAGACCACAAATCGATAATGTTTAAAGTCCTCGCTGTCATAGCTAAGCACGGGCACCGAAAGGCGTTTAATACGTTCGGGCATGGGCCAGGACATTACTGCCGCGGCAACCACATTATTAATGCAGTCCAGATCAGTTTTTTTACCAGTCGCTATACTCATTTCTCCATTGTATCAATTACAGGCTCAACAACAGTAGCCACTGAAGCAAGAGTCTTGTAGGGTTCAGGGTATAAAAATAACAAGGGCATCATTTCCATGACTGTTTCCTATTTGAAAGCTCTGTCAGCTGGTCTGTTAGCCATGGGTTTGATTGGTTGCAATGAACCGGCAGCAACCCCTCACAGCAACACAGAGGCCAGCATTGTCTATATCAATGGTCAGATAATTTCTGTCAACGATAACATGGGTACTGTAGAGGCCATAGCTGTTAAAGATGGCCGTATTATTGCGCTGGGCTCCAATTCGGATATGCCGAAATATCAGGGGGAAAATACCCAGCTGATCAATCTGCAAGGCAAAACCATGCTGCCCGGTTTTGTCGACGCCCACAGCCATCTATCTGGCGTTGCCATTCAGGTTGTCTCTGCCAACCTGCTGCCCGCTCCAGATGGGCCTGTCAATAATATTGCCCAGCTGCAGCAGACTCTGCGCGACTATATGGGCCAGTCTCCCCTGGTGGCAGAACACAATGTGGTGATTGGCTTTAATTACGATGACTCGCAGCTTGTCGAGAAGCGGCATCCCACCAGACATGAGCTGGATGCCGTATCGACAGAATTACCTATTGTGGCTCTTCACCAGTCCGGCCACCTGGGTGTTTATAACAGCAGAGCCCTAGAGATGTTTGGTATTAATGCCGAGTCGGTCAACCCGCCCGGCGGTATTATCGAGCGGGAAGCCGATGGCAAAACGCCCAATGGCGTGCTGCAGGAAAATGCTCATTTCGCCGTGGTTTACAATATGGTGCCAAAATTTAGCCCGGCACAATATATGCAGGCGCTTAAGGCCGGAGAAATGATGTATGCCTCCAATGGCTTTACCACCATTCAGGATGGCAAAACCGACCCTGTGTCCTTAAAAACCTTTGCTGCGGTCTCTGCCGCTGGCGCCCTGAATCTGGATCTGGTGTCCTATCCGGACCTGGTTAAGGTGAAGGAGGATTCTCCGGTTTACAGCCCCCTGCTCTCTCGAGAGTACAGCAAACACTTTCGTATCGGCGGAGTAAAACTCACCTTTGATGGTTCACCCCAGGGCAAAACCGCCTGGTTTACCCATCCCTATCATCAGCCACCCCTAAATCAGGATACTGACTATGCGGGCTATGGTGCATTTACTGACGACGAAGCACTGCACTGGTTTGAACTGGCCTACCAGAATAACTGGCAGCTGATGGTGCACGGCAATGGTGATGCTGCCATTGATCAGTTTATTAAAACTGCCACCATTGCCCAGCAAAATAATCCTGCAACAGACCGACGGACGGTGCTGATTCATGGCCAATATTTGCGCGAAGATCAGATAGCCAGCCTCGAGGCGCTGGAGATATTTCCGGCCCTGTACCCTATGCATACTTTTTACTGGGGCGACTGGCATCGACAGTCCGTAGCCGGGCCCGAGCGTGCGGAGAATATTTCCCCCACAGGCTGGCTGCTTGCTCGAGATATAAAATTCTCCATTCACTCTGACGCCCCTGTGACCTTCCCCAACTCCATGCGCGTGCTGCACAGCGCGGTTAATCGTACTACCAGATCAGGTTATGTGATTGGCCCGGAGCATAGACTGAGCCCCATGGAGGCTATAAAGGCTATGACCATCTGGCCGGCCTATCAGCATTTTGAAGAGGACAGCAAAGGAACCCTTGAGGTTGGCAAGCTGGCTGACTTTGTGATTCTAGATAAAAATCCTTTGACGGTGGACAGCTCAGAGATAAAAAATATTCGCGTTCTGGAGACTATAAAGCAGGGGCGCAAAGTCTATTCTGCTCCCTAACCCTGCGCATAATTATACTAGTTGCCCATTTAGGCCAAGTTAGGCACAGCTAAGCACAGGAAGAGTTAGAATTAATTCAAAAGTGAATAAATCTATTTACAGATATATGAGTGCTGTGTACTAATACTGCAGAGTTAGCCATTTGAATAAAAACACTGGAATACCAGTAAAAAATTAACTCTTATTAGCCATCAAGTATCTAAAAACCAGCAAACTTCAGGAGTATAAAATGAAAAACACAATAACAATGTTATGTATGTTAATACCCTTTTGTGCAGCTTGCTCATATGCTGACAACCATGCAGCGAGCGAAGAGGGAAATGGTGCATTTTCAACACTGGTTGTCACAGCTAAAGATGTGGATAAATATATAGCATCGGTAAGTGCAAATCCGGCTCTGTTTGAAGCCATTGGCGCTCAAGCTGCTGGCTACTGTGAAACCGTATCCGGGCATGACGATTCTGGCCAGCTGATGCTATGGAATGCCTTCCCCAGCGTAACAGCTGCTCTGATGGGAGCTGAAAAATACAACCCGACCAAAGCCCCAAGGGCCATGGCTAGCCAGAGAGACTTTAAATATAGCGCCACCTGGGCTCCATTAAAGCCATTTCCTCGTCTGGATCCAGGCTATGAGCGCGCCATGCGAATTAAGGTTTCTCAGGCCAATCTGCCCGCTTTTATCGCCATTACAGCAAAACTTGAAAAAGAGGTTCAAAGTGCCGGTCATGATACGTTTATGAATGGGCTATTTGTGGCCATAGGCGGAGGCAAGCAGGAGGCCAACAGTCTGTACCTTAAATCGATCACAGCTGACGCTGAAACCCATGGTGCTGTTATAGATGACTATTTAGCGGGAGCTGCCTGGGGTAACACTTATCGAGAGGCTACCGCCTTGATTGATGAAGTCGTCAATGATCAGTTCGAGGTTTGTACGCAGTACTATACTGCGGAGTAAAATTTTAGACTCTTCAGCAGCTGCAACACAGGCCCGGCGCTCTGAGTGCCGGGCTTTGCTATTAGCCGTAAAGTCGCTGTAATTGCTGAGTACTGTGGAGATAACCTATCGAATCGTTATTGGAATCAATATCTGCAGCTGATATCTACGCTGTTGGAATACCAGTGATTATTGCCCTTATTTTTTTTGAGGCACTTTTTTCCGCGCGCAAAAATCTGCAACTTTACAATAGGGCCGACACCAACGGCACAGTAGGTATGCTAGCAGGGAATATACTTATGGGCCTGGCTATTCAGGGACTGGTTCTGGGATTCTATTTCTATCTTTACCAGTTCAGACTGTTTAGCATTAATGAAGCCCTGCCGCTGTGGGCAGTGTGGCTGGCTACCGCAGTGGCAATCGACTTTATCTTTTACTGGTATCATCGCAGCTCTCATAGAATTCGCTTTCTGTGGGCGGTGCATATGAATCATCATTCGAGCACAGAGATGAATTTCTCTGTCGCATTTCGTCAAGCCTGGTTTGGTCCTGTTACAAAAACGCCTTTCTTTATGCTGATGCCTCTCGCCGGGTTTGATCCCAGCATCACGGCAGTCTGCGCGGTGGCCTTGCGACTTTATGGGGTGTTTGGCCACACCCAGTGGATCGATAAACTGGGTTGGTTAGATGCTGTTTTCAGTACCCCGACAAATCACCGGGTTCACCATGGCAGCAACCCGGAATATATCGACAAAAACTATGGCAATTTTTTAATCATATGGGACCGGTTATTTGGCACCTTTGCCACAGAGAAAGGCCCTGTCACCTTTGGCTTAGTCAATAATCTTGGCACCAATAACCCCATTAAGATTACCTTCCATCTATGGGGGGCCATGGCCCGAGATTTAAGGCAGGCCCGATCAGTCAAAGAAGCCATTGGCTATATTGCTGGACCGCCGGACTGGAAAGCCAAACGCTAAAATAAACTAGCGGGCAAGTGTAAATTCGCGCATAACATCAGCAACCGAATCCACTGACTGTATATTGCCTAGCCCCTTGCCCGCCTGCCAGAACTTAACGTCGTCATTAAATGCTGTTTTGCTGTAGTTACGGATACCTTTGCTCATCAACCACATCCTTGCGTACTTTTTTAGATTTGGTTTTCGCAGCATATAGTTGATCACTGGGCCAGTTCGCAAACCGCCTTTCATAATATCCTCAGTCTTGATTACCGAAGAATTATTGCCAGCTATTTTATTGGTCCAGACAATATCTTCCTCAGATGAATCAACAATAGCTTGTTTGTAGGAATCGGTAACCATGCACTCATTGGTCGCCAGGAAACGAGTACCCAGCTGAACACCGGCATAACCCAGCTCCAGAGCCTGCTTAAAATCCTCTGCATTGCCAATACCACCAGCACAGATCAAAGGTATATCAATATCATGCAGCTCTTCCATAAACTGTTCTGCCGCTTGAATGCCCGTCTGGCCGCCGCCCCGCCAGTTGATGCAATTAAGTCCATCTACACCAGAGTCACGCATGGCCAGAGCCACTTTCTTATTGGGTACATCGTGATAGACCTTGATACCATGCTCCTTAGCGGTTTTAACCACCGTATCTGGCTTTCCCAGAGAAGTGAGAAAGAACTTAACGCCCTCCTCTATTGATATCTGCATCCAGTCTTGCATCTGCTCATGATACTTTTTGTTAGCTCCACCGAAGATTGTAAAGTTCACGCCAAAGGGCTGGTCGGTCAACTGCTTTATCAGCTGCAAGCCCTCGCGGAAATCGTGGCCATACAATGAAGTTAAGGCGACAGGCTGAACCACGCCAAGGCCACCGGCCTCCGATACTGCAGCAACTAGCTCGGGGTTGGAGCCTGGATACATAGGTCCGCAGACAACCGGGGTTTTGGCGCCAGTATCGGCTAAAAATTGTTTTACGAATGGGCTCATGATTTGTTCCTTATAGTTTTAATCTCGCGATAGCCGTGCCGGTGGATGACCAATAATCGCTAATTTATGACACATAGTATGCCATTTATTTTCTGTTTTCAATTATAGGGGTTACTCAATAGTAAACAGGTACGCAGACCCCTCAGCCGCGAATTATGGAATAAGAAAAGCTGATGATTGACTTTAATCAACCGCATTCCCCTCCATATGCAGATGTCCAGCAATCAAAATATTGTATGCTGACCCTATGGCCGGGCATGCACAACTTAAACGCAGACTCTCTCTACCTCTATTGGTACTTTATGGCTT
>JGI20154J14316_10003267_pt1 | contig 13110 bp, 6 predicted proteins | sample COG_04_FD_14316 | JGI IMG/M metagenome (IMG submission 14316) | reverse complement strand
AGCAATATTTGTAAACGTTCCGTCTTGATTATTAATAAATAAGAAATCAGGGGAATAAAAATCATTGGCTATATACAAATCAGTCCATCCATCATTGTTTAAATCGCTTGCAGAAACTCCGTTTGGAAATCCTGTTTGCTTTATTCCTGTTTCTTCACTAACATCTATAAAAAATTCTTTCCCAGTATTTTTAAATAATTTTAAATGGTATTCAGGTTTTAACAACTCTGTACCTGAAAATATTGAATATCCTCCAGGATTTGGTGGTTGAGTTAACAAGAAAAGATCCAGGAATCCATCTTTATTATAATCTAAAAACGTAGCATGTCTAGTTCGTTGTGAATCATCAACACCATACTTTTTTGCAGACTCAGTAAAAGTGCCATCAGTGTTATTTATGTATAATAAGTTGGATCTTAAATTTGGATTATCATCATAGAGTTCCCTACTAACATAAATATCTACATATCCATCATTATTAACATCTGCGATTGTAACCCCAGTAGACCAGCCTCCATCGTTAACTATTCCTGAGTTTTCAGTAACATCCTTGAATTTTAAATTCCCTTGATTAAAATATAATTTATCATCAACTAAATTTCCTGCAAAATAAAGGTCCTGAAGTCCATCATTATTGAAATCACCAACACCAATACCTGCTCCACCATAAAAATTAGCATACAATAGAATATTACTTTCTTTAGTATCCTTTATCTTGTTGTTAAAACCAATGTTTGTAGATGAAGAATTCATTAGTGTAAAACGTTTTTGATCTGATTGCGAAGAAGGGTTTCTACCGGTCAACAATAATACACATAAAAAAAGTCCACTAATTATGAACAAAAAAACATATAATTTAACTGACTTTTTCATAAACAAATTTAATAAAAATTAATGGAGAGTTAGACTCTCCTTTATTTAATCAACTTTTATTTTTCCCTTTTTCTTCTTTCTTTACTCCCCATTTCTTATTTGGTACAGAACCCATCAAAAAAAGCAAGTTCCCTCCTGCTGTAATTTGTTGATGTGAAATAGTTGTTTGATTGAAAGCTTTACCGTTAAGGGTGGCTGATTGAATGTATTTATTTTTATCTGAAACATTAATTGCTTCAATTATAAAAGTTTTTTCCTCTGAGAGGGTAATCGTTGTTTTTTCAAAAATAGGACTCCCAATTTCATAATTACCAGAAGCAGGATTCATCGAATAAAATCCGATAGAACTCAAAACATACCATGCAGACATTTGCCCACAATCCTCATTACCACTAAGCCCATCAGGAAGTGTGCTGTACTGTGTGTCTAAGATTTCACGCACCCAATATTGGGTACGCCAGGGTTTATTCGCATGATTAAATAAATATGCAATGTGATGACTAGGCTCATTCCCATGTGCATACTGACCAATAAGCCCAGATATATCATTCGAGATATTATCACCTGTGATTTCAGAGCTTTCTGTGAAAAGTTGTTCTAATCTATCTGCAAATATTTCATTTCCTCCGTGAAGAGTAATAAGATTCTCAACATTGTGAGGCACAAACCAACTATGTTGCCATGCGTTCCCTTCTGTATATTCAGCATTAATTCTATGTGCAGAATATTTAGGGTCAAATGGCTCTTTCCAGGATTTACCATCTTCAGATCTGCCCCTCATGAATCCTGTTTCCTTATCAAATAGCTTTGTATAAGCCTGTCCACGTTTAGAAAAAAACTGATAATCAGCATCCTTACCCAAAGCTTTTGCCATTTGTGCAACGCACCAGTCATTAAAGGCATACTCTAAAGTTATAGTAACTGATTCTTCAATCAAGGAATGTGGAATATAACCATATTTTTTATATTCCTTCAAGCCACGTTCGTTTTGCATCATAGTTGTTTTCATTGCTTGGTATGCTCTTTCAGGATCAAAACCACGAATTCCTTTTAAATAGGCATCTACAATTACTGGAATCGAATGATATCCAGTCATCGTGTTGGTTTCGTTTCCATATAACGTCCAAACCGGTAATATTTTTTTAGTTTCATAATAGCTCATCATTGTACGAATGATATCTGTAACTTTATCTGTATCTATAATCGTCAATAAAGGGTGTTCTGCTCTGAATGTGTCCCATAAAGAAAGTGTTGAATATGCAGTATAATCAGATGCAAGAGCAATGGTGTCATTCTCTTTTCGATACTCCCCATTTTTATCGCTAAAAGTCACTGGTGCCAATTGAGCATGATACATTGCAGTATAAAACATTGTTTTCAGAGAGTCAATCGGTGTTTCTACCTTAATTTTAGTTAAAGCTGTATTCCAAAAATTATCACCGTCTGATTTAATCTTTTCAAAATCAAAATTTTCTATATCTAAATTATCTTTTGCATTGGCAATGCTTACTGACGATAAGGCCACTTTTACATGTAATTCTTCATTACTATTATTAAAAAATAATTGTGAAGCTGATTTTACTCCTATCGATGAAGGGGCACTTACTAAATTTCCATCAGAATAAATATTGTGAGTTTTAATAGGTTTTGAAAATTTAGCAACAAAAAAAACTTTTTGATTTTTTGCCCAACCTGTACTGAATCGGTAACCACTTAGCGTATTTGCATTTTCAATAGTAATTTGTGTTTTCGTAGCAGAATCCCAATTAGTCCCAAAACCTAAATCGATAATTACAGATTGCTGATCATCCTTTGAAAAGGTGTATTTATGGTAAGCTGTTCTTTGGGAGGCTGCCAGTTGAACATTTATCTTTGGATCTTCTAAAAAAACTTGATAATACCCTGGATGTGCATCTTCGTTATTATGACTATAAGTTGATTTATAAGGAATACTATCACGAGATTTAAAGTATTTAGAAAGGTCTACTTTCTTATTAATTGGCATGAAAGAAATATCTAATAGATCACCAATTCCAGTTCCGCTTAGTGCTAAATGACTAAAACCTACTACTGTATTATCTGCGTAATTATAACCAGAGCACCAATCCCAACCATTTACTCCATTTATGGGACTCACCTGCAACATTCCAAAAGGAACAGTAGCTCCTGGGTAGGTGTGTCCGTGGCCACCAGTACCAATAAAAGGATCTACATAGCTAGTTGAATTATCGGTATTTTTAGTTAAATCTAATCGATCTGTTTTACACCCAAACAAATAAATTAAAGCAATTGTTAACAATAACAATTTATTTTGAATCATGTTTATTTTAATTTTATTCATAGATCACCATTTAATATTTAATTAACTGAAAGTATGTATATAAATACAGAAAAAAGAAAATAAAAAGGGGGAACTTTTCATAATTTACATTCAAAATTAAAAAAAAATAAAGGAGAGTTTCCTCTCCTTTATTTATTACTAAATTAATTAAAAATATATAATATTTAAATAGTCTTCAAAATTAATTTACATCCCACCAAACTCTAGTTATTTGATTGTTTGGTCCTTGAGATTGTAATACTGCTTGAAAATTTTCCGCATTTACAGACCCCTCAGTAGAAGGATACATTAACCTTCTTGGAATTTGTCCGTTAGTAGTAGTACTTGGATGTGGAGCCTCACCAGCAAAAGGTTGAAGTTCTGGATATCCTGATCTTCTAAAGTTTGAAAAAGATTCAAAGAAATCAAAGAAAGATGCAGCCCAGTATTGTTCTCCAATCATTCTTTCACCCTCTGAAGCAACATATGGATTTGCAGTAAGATAATCATTAATAGTAGAATTATCTACAGTCAATGATGCATCATAATGCGATCCCCATATTTGCATGTTAGCTCTAACACCATCATTATATTTAGTTTCAGCCGCTGAGTGATTTCCAGCTGATGCAGCAAATTCCGCTTCTAACAAGGCAGTTTGGGCATAGGAAATAAATACCCATGGTGAATCAAGTTGTGTAATCGCAGGGTTCACTCTAGCAAAACTATCTGGAGTTTCACCATAAATAGCCAAAAGCTGGTCTTTTTCAAGGCCAAAACGATTTCCTGCTGCAGGACCATTAGGGTCTGCAAGGATATTTAGTCTTGGATCGCCATGATCAGCTAACCAATCATACAATGTTGCTCCTATTCGTGCATTAACGTATCTTGGTTGATATACTCCCCAAGCATTCTGATTAAGTTGTTGAGGTCCATTTGTATGATTCATAAAAGCTGTATCTGAGCCAGAATTCATTGTTCCACCTGTGATAGCTTTATTTGCCCATTCATTAGAAGAAGCTGCATCTACATTTTTAATACGCATTGCTAGACGAAGCATTAATGAATTACCAAACTTTTTCCATTTAGCAGTATCACCACCATAAATTAGATCAGCAGTTCCTAAAGTACTTGAAGAACCTATTTGTGCAACACCTTCTTCAATTTCATTTAACATGTCCATATAGATTTCTTGAGCATCATCATAAGCGGGTCTAATATTTCCAGTCAGAAACCCGCTAGCAGCCCCAAAATATGGAGTATCTCCATATTGATCCACTATTGTATGGAAAAGATATGCTTTCCAAATTCTTGCAATTCCCATTTCAGTTCCCACATTTCCTTCACTCTCCAACTGAGCAATAATATCAACAACAGACTTAATTGTATTTTGATATGCAACTATCCACCATGCAGCTTGAAGATCTTCACGAATCGTATATATACTCGATTGTGGAAAATCCATATCAATTACTTGTTGAGTTAGTTGTCCTGCACAAAGTATATTTGTNAAAGAATGTTCAAATTCATCACCTGCTGATTTTAANAATAAATATGCNAATTTTGGATTCACATCTAAATCTGTACTTGCTGTTGGATCTACNTTTAGATCCTCAAAGTCATTATCACATGATGTNGNAAATACCANCANGGATAGAGTTATAAATAAAGTTAATAGTTTTTTCATCTTAATTAAAATTTAAGGTTAATTGATAGTCCAAAAGATTTACCTATTGGCATTGAGTTAGCTTCAACCCCTTGGCCATTACGTGTATTGTAGTACGCTTCTGGATCGTGGTTTGGAACTTTGTTTAATAAAAATCCTAAATTGTTTCCAACCAATGACACATTTGCACTTTGTATAAACATGTCTTTAAGTAAATCATTAGGAATTTGATACGCTAAGCTTAATTGACTAATTCTTATAAAATCATTTTTATAAACATTCTCTTCTCCTAGTTGAGATCTACTAGCACCAAGACTATTTGTTTGATTCCAATATTGATAAATTTGTGCTTCTGAAAGATTTTGAGTTATAGCACCTCCACCTTCTAAAACACCATTAGGAACAAATCCATTTTCTCTACCTCCCGAAGGAACAGTAACTTGATGCAATCCAAACTCTTTCATTGTTTTATTAGTATTAGAAACAATACTTCCTCCAAATTTACCTTCTAAAAAGGTGTTTAAAGTAAAGTTTTTATATCTAAGGTTAGTGCCGAATCCCACTTGAGTAGGAGCTACACCTAATCCTAAAACTTTATTTACGTTTTCAGATTTTGCTACTGGAACTCCATCGACTAATTCATGAACAATTCTTCCTTGATCATCTCTAACATATGAGTTACCGTAGATAACACCAAATGGTTGTCCCGGGATGTGCCCAATATTCGATTGAAAAAGTTGAGCTACTCCAGCTTGAATAATTCCATTATTCTCATCAGTTGAAACAACTAAACTTTTGTTGTTAGTATAGTTTAAGGATAAACCTAAACCTAAATCTTCTTTATCAATAGCTCTCCAATTTACAAGCAATTCAACACCCTTGTTAGTTATTTCTCCAAGGTTTATTGTTGTACTAGTAAATCCTGATGCAGGCGATGCCGCAGCGTTAACAATATCTCTTAATGTTTCATTTGAATAATAAGCAAAATCAACAGATAATTTATTGTCAAATAACTTTAAATCAAGACCGATCTCAGTTTCATTCTTTTCAAAAGGAGTTATAAATGCATTTGGAATGACCCCTCCGTTTATCGTTCCAAGTGGATTTCCTAAATGACCTTGACCAACTAGACCATAAGTTAAGCCTAAATTGTAGGGATCATTAGCTCCACCAGCAACTTGAGAATATCCACCTCTAATTTTTGCAAAAGAGATAGCTTCAGGAAGCTCTACCATATCCGATAATAATACGGATAAACTAACAGAACCATATAGATCGTTGTTAGGAGTTGTCTTACCTTCTGCTGAAAGCGTTGAAAACCAATCGTTTCTAGCAGTAGCTGTTAAATATATATTATCTGCGAATGAAAATTCAGCAGATCCATATAAAGAATTAATTTTTCTTGCTTGGTATCCGTATAATCCTGATTGACCTGCAGTGTTAAGAACAGTATATAATCCAGGAATTACTACTTGATTTCCAAGAACTCCCACATTTTCTGCCTTAGCAGAAAAAGTTCCTGCACCAACAAATCCATTCATTGAAATTTTATCTGTTATCTTTAAAAAATCAGTTCCTAAAAAAACATCAGCATCAAACTGGTCAATAGTTTGTGTTTGTTGCATAAGTTGTCCTAGTGGATAAAAACGGATGCCAGGCCAATTTAAATTCGCACCATTAGCAAATGTATTATTATAATGGTTCGTAGCCTTGTCAAACCCAGCTTGTCCTCTTACATAAAGAGACTCATTGATATCATATTTTGCACTTACAGCAGACAGTAGTCTTTCTTTCTCCATGGAGGTTGGGTTATTGTATAATGCAAACCATGGGTTTGTTCTAAATATGTTAGAATCATTAATTGACAATTCATTAATACCATCAATGGTACCATTACCATAATCACCAATAAAATCATTTACGTTAATGTTTGGAGCAAGACGTCTAAGAGAGCCGGTAATACTCGCCGGTTCAGTTGAGAAAATAGGCGTTGCTCTTTCATCCTGATCGCTAAATTTTACACTTGCATTGAATGTTAATTTATCAGAAAGTTTCTGTGTGGTGTTAAGAGAAAAAGCAACTCGTTTTAGTTTTGAGGTTTCCGCAACATCTTTACCGTCTAAATGAGTAGCTGAAAACCTAGTGCTCCCTTTATCTGTATTTGAAGTAAGTGCAACAGAGTTTGTGATATTTACACTTGTTGAAAAAACGCGATTCATATTATCTCCAGCATATTCATAGGGTTGTTGAGAGCCATCATATGTTGTTCTTGGTGCTCCATCCATTCTTGGTCCCCAAGAATTAAATATATCTGCTTGATCAGTTGGAAAACCGCCAGCAATACCATTACCATAAGTTGTTTGAGGGTCATACAAGTCGTTTATAGTAGTAAATACCGTTTGGTTACTTACTTCTATTCCTAAACCATTTTCAGCACCTCTACCATCTTTTGTCTTAATTATTATAACACCATTGGAAGCTCTAGAGCCGTAAAGTGCAGCGGCTGCACCACCTTTTAAAACACTAATGGATTTAATATCATCAGGGTTAATAGCTGAAAGCCCGTCACCATTATCACTTCCACCCCACTCACCAGCAGAACCTAACTGCTCATTTTGAAGAGATATACCATCAATAATGTATAATGGTTGATTATTACCGTTAAAAGAACTATTTCCTCTAATAACTACCCTGGCAGATCCTTTTATTCCAGTAGAACTATTGCTAATATTAACACCAGCAACTTTACCCCTTAATGCTTGTAAAGGGCTAGCAGTTTTTACTCGATTTAATTCATCACCCTTAACTTGTGTGATAGAATAACCGATAGATTTAGTCTTCTTTTCAAAACCAAAAGCTGTAACAACTACTTCATCTAAACTCTCAGAACTCTCTTCTAAAGTAGTGCTAATGTTAGATTGTCCGTTAACTGCAATTTCCTTAGTAGTGTATCCTAAGTAAGAAAACTGTAGAGTTGCATTTTCACTCATGGTAGTGATTGAGTAAGAACCATCAAAATTGGTAATTGCACCATTTGAAGTTCCTTTTTCAGTTACATTAACACCAGTAAGTGTCATGCTGTCTGAAGCGTCAGTAATAGTTCCACTTACAGTTCCTTGAGCATACATACTTTGTACACTAAAAACACATAAGATAACTAATCCTCTTAAAAGTTTGATAATCATAGTTTTATGTTTAGTTTTTGTTTAATTGTTAGTAAAAAACGAAAATATACCGATTCAGGTAAATAATTTCGACAAATAACATGTATAATAGGATGTTTGTTAAAACTTTGTTAAATACATTTAATCCAAAATAATTTTAAGACTTCCATTATTTACTAGTTCTTTATGGGTAATAAAATAACGATTATGAGGTTTATTATTTATTTTTAACTCCTTAATAATACCACTACCTTCTTTCTCAATTATAAGTTGATTTTTTTTGTAATATCTATTATCTAACTTAATTGTTATTTTGTCAAATGAAGGGGTTCCTATAGTATAAATTGGATCAGCAGGACTTATTGGGTAAATACCCATCATGCTGTATATCAACCAAGCTGACATTGTCCCTGTATCATCATTTCCAGGTAAACCTTCTGGTTTGTTACTAAAATACTTTTTAATTAAATGTGATATTTTTTTCTGAGAACGCCATTCCTCTCCCTTAATATAATTAAACAAATACGGATAGACTATATCGGGTTCATTTGCCATATCAAATTGATCATTCTCAAATACATTCAATAACTGTTTTAAATATTGCTTTTCTCCACCCATTAAATTTACAAGTCCTTTAATATCGTGAGTTAGCATAAATGTATATTGCCAAGAATTACCTTCAATGAATCCTAAATTTTTTTGAAAATTAGCTCCTGTGTTAGGATTAAAAGGCATTACCCATGAGTCATCCTTACTTTTTGGTCTTAATAAGTTAAAGTTTTTGTCAAAAAGCATTCTATAGGATATTGACCTACTTTTAAAATAACTTTCATCCTTTTTTTTACCCAATTCTTTAGCAAGTTGTGAAATTGCAAAATCTGCTACATTATACTCTTGAGTTATAGATACTGAGCCACTTTTAGTCGAAGCCGTGGTTAAAAAACCTTTACTACTGTATTCTTTTATTCCCGGGCGTAATAAATTTTTATCTAATTGAGTAGCACTTTTAATCATTGCCTTGTAAGCCTTTTCGATATTAAAGTCTTTTATTCCTCTTAAGTAAGTATCTGCAATAATAATTCCTGCAGGATCTCCAACCATTGTAGTTGTTTCAGTAGAGTTTAATTCCCATTTTGGGAGCCATCCGCTTTCATCATAAATAGATAACATGCTTTTAACCATGTCAGATTGTTGTTTTGGATAAATTAGAGACATTAAGGAATGTAAATTTCGATAGGTATCCCAAAATGAAAAAACAGTATAACGAGTGTCTTCAGTTTTAAGAGTTTGTCGAGTTTTCATCTTGGGATATTCACCATTAATATCATTTAAAATATTGGGGTGAATTAAAGTATGGTACAATGCTGTATAAAAAATAGTTTTATCATCCTTTGTACCACCTTCTACATCAATCCTAGAAAGTAATTCATTCCATTTAGATTTAGTTTGATTATGTATTTTCTCAAATGACAGGCCANTGGTTTCTTTTTCTAAATTATTTCTAGCATTTTCTATACTAACGTAGGAAACTCCAATCATTACTTCAACTTGTGTAGATTCTTTAAAATTATAGCTCATGTAAGCTCCAATGCTATCTCCAATTACTTCTTTATAATAGTCTTCATAGACCCTAGTTTTTCCATTGTATGGCATCCACTGCTTTTCAAAACCATTATAATCAGTAGTGTTTTTCCAAATCCCAAAATTCTCTGATGGTTTACTAAACTTAGCTACAAAATACACAGGATAAGATTCTTCAGGTTTATAGTAACAAAAAGAACCAACATTACGAATTCCCTCAATTTCAGTTGGTGAAACAATTTTAATTGACGCACCTTGCTCATTGGTTAAACCTAACCCTAGATTTAACAATATATTAGATTTTCCTTTTGGAAAAGTATATTTACTAATACCGACTCTGGTAGTTGCAGTAGCTTCAACTTTTATATTATATTTTTCTAAAGTTGTTGTGTAATATCCAGCAACAGCTTTTTCGTCTTTATAAGCACTTCCATATTCCAAATGATTAGTTACCAAATCTCCAGTTGTAGGCATCGTTAAAATAACACCAAGATCAGGGCACCCAACTCCACTTAAATTTACATGTGAAAAACCGGTTAAAAAAGAGTTCTCACTAACATAAGGAGTTGATAGCCACCTACTATCTTTTTCAAAAGTATTTTTTTTACCAGAAACATTAAATGGGGATACACTAACCATTCCTCTTGGGGATATAGCACCAGGATTGGTAGCACCAAAATTTGATGTCCCTATGAAAGGATTTACATAATCTGTATAATTTTGTGCATTAGAAAATAAAAAAATACTAGATAATATTAGAAAAATAATTTTTTTGTTGAATTCCATATTTTAGTACCTATAATCTAGTTTAGCTCTTGCTTTGCTTCAATGATTACTTTTTTAAAATCTTCCGTTAAACCAGGGCCTTCATAAAATGCTACTCCTTGAGCTCCATTTTCTTTTGCTAATATAATTGCTTGTTTAAGCTCATCTGCAGAATTAAAATCTGGTAAATATAAACCAGTATTAATTATCATATTGTCTTGAACATCATCTACTCCCTGCTTTGTAGCATAACCAATCCAATTTAATTCTTCGTTATAAAACCCATGGTATATCATTGGATATACTTCGTCTATAGTCCATTTGTCCCAACGTTGACGAACCATGTGGTCAGCCATTTCAGGGTAAGGAAATACAGCAGCTGTTAATTTCTTTTTATTTTGACTAACAATAGCATAAGCATCATTTACTATATTTCTTATGCTATTTAGTCTAAAATTTTTCCATTCCATATCAATTGACGTATTTTTTGAATCTAACGGATTTTTATTATGAATATCTTCAAATTTACTTACACAAACATCACAATAACAAAAGTCATATTCAGGAAGTTCGGTCTCTTGAACAAGATTATATTTAGGTAATAGACCTATAGGTAGATAAACGTCTGAATATCTAATATAATCTAAATGAACACTTTCAATTCCTTCAACTTTTGATAAGCCTTCAACTAGTCCAAGTATATGGTTACGAGATTCCTCTCTATTTGGACATAGCCATTGGTAATAATCAACATATGGTCTTGTATCAAAACAGGATTTCCCCTCTTTACTAACCGCATACCATTCCGGATTTTTTAAAGCTATTGTATCGTCAGGTCTGTTCATAGCCATGATCCATGCATGTACTTTCAATCCTTCGTTTTTAGCAAGTATTGTTAATCTTTCTAACAATTTTGGATCCGTTAATGTGTTAATTAATATTTCATCAATACCTGCCTCTAAATAGGATCTAAATTCTTTTTTATAATCTTCATCTGATTTATCAACGTTAGCAGTAATCCAGGTACTAAATTTGAAAGTTGATTCGTTGTTTTCATTAACATTATTATTTTCTTGGTTCATACAAGAAAGTATAATTACAAATGACACAAATAGTATTGTTATTTTTTTCATTTTATTAATTTTTAGTTAACTATTAATTCGCCATCTTGAGTTAGAATAAATTCTTTATTCGAAAATGGACTAGTTGTAAAAATGTTATAACCTGTTTTATGAAGTTCTAATTTAAGTTTTATTTTTTTATTGGCTACTACAAATTCTTTCTCAATTAATTTATCCATAGTTTGAATCCAACCTTTATTTTTTTTAAAAAATCTATTTTGTTTTCTATAAAGATTATACATTGTGTATTTTATTTGTTCGTCTTTTGGAATATTGAATGTATTTGAATCGGACAAATTAATATCATTAATATTTTTTGATGAAAACAGTACATATCCCCACTTTTCAGGCTCATGCATGTTTATAACTCCTTGAGAAGACCATACCCAATTAAACTCATTTAGATATTCTGATTCTTCTTTATTTTTTTTTCTTGAATACTTACCATTATCAATACTATGATTCCAATTTACTCTAGAAAAGTTAACTCGCCAATATTTATCTCGAGGGACTACATCTTGAAAGTATGATGTTTTAAAGGCTGACCAAGGAATAGCCATTTCGACTATCCAACCCTTGTCAGTATCATTAGGATTGTTTAATGTTCCATTTATTCCAATTGCAGATTTTAAGCCAGTTATATTCCAATCATTGATAGCTAAAGAATTTAATTCTCTATATGGTTTAGTTAAAAATAAATCCCATATAGTATTTAATGCATTTATTTCTATTTCGTAATAATTATGTGTATCTCCATCTGGATCGATAAAAATTTCAAAATTATTATTAAGATAAATAACAGCATCTTTTTTTTTAATATTTCCCCAAATATGAGGCTCTTTAATATCCGCTAAAATGTAAAAAAAATCTTCATCCCATAATATCTTTATTTTAGTTTGATATTTTGGATCTTTTTCTCCTTCAATATCAATAAAATTTGAGGACCAGTTTACTTTATTCCAAATAGATTCATTTACTTTTCCGTCTATATTAATAGAAATGTTTGTTTTGTAAGCAGTATATGTTTTGGGAAGAGTTGCTATTTTAGTTTGACAAAAGACATTAATTGTAAAAAAAAACAATAAAAATAAACATATTTTGTTTTGACTATTCATTTATAAACTATTGTCTTTAGTGAATTTTATAACTTCACTTAGGTTTCCAAAAGCAATGGCAACAACTGTATCAGCTGCACCATAATAAATAGCTAATTTGTCCTCTTTATAGTCGTGCAAAGCTGCACAAGGAAAAACCACATTTGGTACGTCTCCTACCATTTCATATTGTTTAGCTGGTCCTAATAAATATGGTTGTGTTCTGAATTTTACTTTTTCGGGCGAATTTTTGTCCAACAAGGCAGTACCCATAGCATAGCGAAAACCATTACAAGTATTAATTACTCCATGATATATCATTAGCCAACCATCATCGGTTAAAATAGGAATTGGGCCTGCACCTATTTTAGTACATTGCCATGCGCTATCTTCAAAAGCAGTCGCTTTCATTACGCATCGATGTTCACCCCAAAATTTCATGTCTGGACTATAGCTAATATAGATATCACCAAAAGGGGTATGACCATTGTCACTTGGTCTACTTAGCATTGCATATTTACCATTTATT